>Ga0066870_100002_pt1 | contig 281581 bp, 246 predicted proteins | sample CeladaPassage60A_FD_62237 | JGI IMG/M metagenome (GOLD analysis project Ga0066870, IMG submission 62237) | Cellulose-adapted microbial communities from the Joint BioEnergy Institute, USA - Passage3 60A | ecosystem: Engineered > Bioreactor > Continuous culture > Unclassified | place: USA... | reverse complement strand
CAGGCCTCAATTGAGGCGAAGCAGCGGCCCAGGCTTCTCGGTCCAGGCCCTGGCGGGGAGTGCGCGCTGGATTCGGTTTGAGAGGTTCAGCCGACCCCGAGGTGGTTCGTCGGCACCCGTTACGGCGCTCGCTGCACGTGACCTGCATCTGCAGCCCAGCCTTACGGCGTCGCGCCAATCCGCATCCCCTATCACTGCGGAACCGCCTGGAGAGGTAGGTGATCCAGTCGTGTATGAAGGCGCATAACCCGGTTGCTGGCTGATTTAACCCATTGGGCACCATCTGACCGATCGGTCCAACAGCGTCGGAGGCGGCAGCGTGAAGAACCGAACCGTAACGGTAGAGGAAGTCGTCGCGGGAGCTGGGAGGGCGCTGGCCCTTCGAGTCGAGCGATACGTGAAGACCCGTGGGGTCAGTGCGATGCAGACGGACCTCCCCAAGGGGACGTTCCTCGCCGACAATCGCCTGGGTTTCGACGAGGTCCGCTTGCCGATCAGGGAGACGGTCGGTGAGCCCGCCATGGTACGTGTATGGGAACCCTGCGCAGTACGGTTGGTCCGTCAGGGTGTTAAGAGGCCAGGAGCGTCGTCGCAACCCCTCCCCCTAGGGGTGGAGCTGGCCCAGGCGGGAGTGGGGGTGTGATGAGCGGACTGTCCGCGACGGTGCTCGCCGAGCTCGTCGCCGCCCTCGGCGAGGACGCGGTGGTGACGGATCGCGACATTCTCGACGCCCACAGCCGTGACCGGGCCTCGTTCTGCACCGCCGGGGTGCCCGCCGTACTGGTGCGGCCGCGCAACACGGACGAGGTGCAGCGCGTCATGCGGGTGGCGCACCGCCACCGCGTTCCCGTGGTGCCGCAGGGCGCCCGCACCGGGCTGTCGGGTGCCGCGAACGCCGTCGACGGGGCGATACTGCTGTCGCTCGCCCGGATGAACCGGATCCTGGAGATCGACACCGTCAACCACCTCGCGGTGGTCGAGGCGGGTGTGATCAACTCGGTGCTCTCCGAGGCGGTGGCGGAGAAGGGGCTGTTCTATCCGCCGGATCCGTCGTCGTGGCGGGAGTCCACGATCGGCGGGAACATCGCCACGAACGCCGGCGGGCTGTGCTGCGTGAAGTACGGCGTGACCCGCCAGTACGTGCGGCAGCTCGAGGTGGTGCTGGCGGACGGCGAGCTGGTGACGCTGGGCAGCCGGACCGCCAAGGGCGTGGCGGGCCTGGATCTGGTGGGGCTGATGGTCGGCTCGGAGGGCACGCTGGGGATCATCACCAAGGCGGTCCTCGCGCTGCGCCCCGCGCCCCGGCCCTCCCTCACCGCGGCCGCGGTCTTCACCTCGCCGTCGGCGGCGATGGCCGCGGTGGAGAAGATCATGAGCTCGTCGATCCAGCCCTCGCTGCTGGAGTTCCTCGACGGTGTCACCGTCCGCGCGGTGCAGGCGTACCGCGACATGGGGCTGCCGCCGGAGGCGGAGGCGATGCTGATCGCACAGTCGGACGCGCCCGACGCGGCGCGGCTCGTCGGTGAGATGGCCGCGATCTGCCGCGAGGCGGGCGCGGTCGAGGTGGCCGAGACGGACGACCCCAAGGAGGCCGAGATGCTCCTTGAGGCGCGCCGGCTGGTGAACCCCGCGGTGGAGCGCCTGGGGACGACGCTGATCGAGGACGTCGCGGTCCCGCGCAGCCGCCTGGTGGAGTTCGTCGAGGAGCTGGCCCGGATCGCGGAGCGGCGACAGGTGATCATCGCCTGCCCGGGCCACGTGGGCGACGGGAACCTCCACCCCACGATCGTCTTCGACCGGCACGACGAGCGGGCGCGTGACCGGGCGATGCTCGCCTTCGACGACGTGATGGCGGCCGGGCTCGCGGTCGGCGGCACGATCACCGGCGAGCACGGCGTCGGGCTGCTGAAACGATCCTGGCTCGGCACCGAACTGGGTCCGCGGGTCACCGCGCTGCAGGTCGGCATCAAGCGCATCTTCGACCCCGAGGGCATCCTCAACCCCGGCAAGGTGTGGTGACCTTCCGCGGCGACGCTACTGCGTGTGCTCGCGTCCGGATGATGCCGTTTTGCTGTTGTTCTTCGCGAGTGTCGGCGCGAATCTGAGACCTATGTGCCCGAATAGTCGGATATGTCGGGTAGCTATAAGTGACGTTCATTCAATTCCTCGCTCTGGTGAAGAGCCGTTGGGCTGGGTTGAGTGCCATCGGCTCGGATTCCGTGTCGGGATCTCTCGGTCCGTTCCGTATCGGAACGCTCCCTCAGTGCACTTGACCTAACACGGAGTGTGGCAGCCCCACTTCTGTGGGGCTCGAATCCATGCGAGCCAGCTATGTATACCTCATCGGACATCCAGCGTTTGTCGGGGATGTGCTTGGTCCTGACTCTGGTGTGCGAAAGAGGTGAAGTGTGGGGAAAAACGAGGGAATTGGGCTGTCCGAAACGCTTCGGCAATTGCGGCGGGAGCTGGCGGATGCCCAGGCCAAGGGAGATGGTGAGCGGCTGCGCTTCGAGGTGACCGAGGCCGAGGTCGAGCTCGCCGTCCAGGTGACCAAGGAAGGCGGCCCTGAAGGCAAGGTGAAGATCAACGTCATCGGTGCCGGGGTGGAGCTGGGGACCAGCGGGAGGATCTCCCGCGAGTCCACCCACCGCCTCTCGCTGAAGCTGGCGGTGAAGGACGCCACGACCGGCCGAACCGCGGAGATTTCCGATCCGACCCGTCGCGCGTGGAGGTGACGGTGAATCCCAATCATCTCGCCGACATCCGGGCCGGTACCGAGGCGGAGTGCGTGCGCTCGGGATCGGGATACCGGATCGGGCCCACCCTGGTACTGACCGCTCGCCACGTCCTTCTCGACGACGATGGCGGAATCCTGCCGAAAGTGGAGGTCTGGCTCGGCCATCCGGAATTCGGATCGCCTCGGCCGTACCCGGCTCAGGTCGTGGACTGGCGGCCTCCCGGAGGATTGGACGTGGCGTTACTCCGAATCGCCGGTGCGCCCGCCTACGGGCCACCCGTCCACTGGGGGCGACTGACCGGAACCGACACGGTCCCCTACACCGGCCTGGGATTCCCGCACTTCGCCGAGTACACCCCTGGCGACCGCAATGTCGAGCAGCTGACAGGGAACCTCAACCCCCTGTCGATCGGGCCGGACGGCTGTATTCCCATCGACCAAGACGCCCACCCCGTCACGGGACACGCGGCCGGGGGCGATCGGCGCGTCCGACACTGGTCGGGGGTTTCGGGCGCGGCGATCTTCAGCAATCCTCCGCCCTCGTCGAGCGGGGCGGTCCGTCGGTTGTTGATCGGCGTGGTCGTCGCGGACGACACGGAGTTCGGCGGAGCCCGCCTGCACGCGGTCCCGGTGGCCGCGCTGTGGCGCGATGAGCGCTTTACGGCCTGCTGGCGGCCGACACCGGGGCCCGGCCCGTTCTGGAGTCCGTGGAGCTGCAAGGGCTGCTGCGGCCGGAGCGGCGCGCGCACCCGGCCGGCACGCCCGGTTCGCTGCTGGCCGCAGACCGCGAGATCGTCCCCTTCCAGGGCCGGGAGGACCTCCTGCGGCGGCTGTCCGAGTGGCGCGATGCGCCCGAGCCGTTCGGCATCCAGCTCATCACCGGGGAGGGCGGCCAAGGCAAGACCCGCTTGGCCCGTGAGTTCGCAGCCCGGTGTCCGTCGGACTGGGTAGTCGGGTTTCTCGACGCCCCCCACCCGAGCCTGGAGGAGAACGGCGGCCCCACGGCGGAGGTGATCGCCCGGCTGTGCCGTACCGCTAAGCCCGTGCTGGTGATCGCCGACTACGCCGAGTCGACGCCGCAGCGGGTCAGCGCGCTCGTCCAGGCCCTGCTGAGCAACGCGCCGCAGCGGCCGGTCCGGCTACTCCTGCTGGCCCGCAGCGCGCAGCACTGGTGGGACACCCTGCGGAGCCAGCTGGAAAAGGAGCATCCCAACGCTCTGTCACCGCCGATCCAGCTGGGCCCGCTGCTCCCTGCCACGGCCGGGCCGGACGCCCGGCTGGAAGAGTTCGCCCGAGCCCTGGCCGCCTTCGCGCCCCATCTGTCCGCCTTTCCCGAACTGCCATCCGCCGACTGGGCGGCGCTCGCCCGCCAGGTGCGCGCGAACCGCCCAGACCTCGACGACGAGCAGTTCGGCAACGTCCTCAACCTGCACATGACCGCACTCATCGCCCTGCTGCGTGCGGCCACCGGACAGGACCCGTCGCTGATCACGGATCCCGAGCAAGAGCTTGCGGCGCACGAGCGCGGCTATCTCCATCGGGTGGCCCGTCGGCAAGGGCTGCTGGACCCCGGCGTGCTGTCGGATCGCACCGACCCCGACAGGCGCCGGGTGGAGGCGCTCCGTGCGCTGGATCGTGCACTGGCTGCGGCGATCCTCACCGGTCCCTGCGACGACGACCGCGCCCGGGCCGTGGCCGGCCTGGCGAGCGAACGGCATGCCGAGGACGTGGCCGGCTGGCTGGCCACGCTGTATCCGCCCGCGCCCGAGGAGCACGCGGCTGGGATCGCGATCGGCGTGGTGATGCCCGATCGGCTGGCCGAGCGCCTGGTGGGGGAGATCCTCACGGAACAGCCGGGTACGCTCGACCGGATCACCCCGCTTGTCGGCGACACGGACACCGCGCAGCGCTGCCTGACCGTCCTCGCCCGCGCAGCGGTACGCCCTGCGTTCCGTACCGAGCTCGACGACCAGATCGAACATCTGATCGCCGGAGCCCCGGAGCGGTACGCTGCCGCGGCACAGTTCACCGCGCTGGCCGTCGAGCGCCCCGACCCGCTCATCAACGGCCTCTTGGTCCTCGGCCACCGCGATGCCGAGGAGTTTCAGCGCCAAATCGCGCAGGTCGCCGATGGCCTCCCGGAACAGTCGGTCAAGCACGCCTGGCTCTTGGTCGACATCGCGCAGCTCCACGCTCAGCTGCTCGCCGCCTTGGCGGACTCGGATCCGGACGCGTATCTGCCTGCCCTGGCGGCATCGTTGACCAACCTCGGCATCCGCTTGCAGAACGTGGGACGTCTGCAGGCCGGGCTGGTGATCCACCAAGCCGCCACGAAGCTCTATAAAGCGGCCGCCCTACGCGACGGCCGCTATCTTCCGGACCTGATCACTGCTCATCAAAATCTCGCGATCCCTGCCAATCCGCTGGGGCTGAAGAAAGGTGCTTTTCCGATGTCCCGCGACGTGGTAGAGGCATTTGAAGTACTCGCCGAGGTGGACCGGGACACCTTTCTTCCACATCTGGCTTCGGCGCTGAATAATTATGCGGCCCTGGCGGCTCAATCTGGACGTCGGAAGGAGGCGCTGGCAACCTTCCGGCGTGCCAGGGAAATGTTCGAGGAACTTGCCGCGCGCGATCCTGATGTCTTCCTGCCCCGGATTGCCGGCGTGTTCGACAACATTTCGATCCTGTTGGGCGAGATGGAGAAACAGAAGGAAGGTTTGGCGGCAGCCCGCCGCGCCGTAGAGATCTTCGAGCGACTTGTCCAGCGCGATGCCGATGCTTATCTGCCCGACCTGGCGAAGGCTGTGCGCAATCTTGCCGCCCGGCTGGTAGGAGTGGGCCAACATACGGAGGCGCTGGCGGCATCCGAGCGTGCGGTGGAGCTTACCGAACGGATCGCCGAAGTGAACCCGGATCCCGTACTGATGGAGTTGGTCATCGCGGTGCACAACCACGCAGTCATTCTCGCGCTGCTGGGCCGGGGGAGGAGGCGTCGGCGGCTGCTAGGCGTGCTCGGGAACTGTACGGCCAGGCCGTCCAGGTCAACCCGGATGTCGCCAATGCCAAGCTAGAGAGCTCCTTGAACCAGTTTCCAAATCAGTTGAGCGAGATTAAGCGGCTCAAGGAGGTGCAGGCGGCGGCGGAGCGAGCAGTGGTGCTTTATAAACAGCTTGCGAAGAATGGTAGAGCGGCCAATAAGCAGGATCTTGCCGAATCATTAATAGTTATTTCAAATCGATTCAGCGAGATGGGTAGTCCCGTGGCCGCATTCGCGGCCGCTCACCGTGCGGTGAAGCTTCTCGAAAGACTTTCCAAGCGCGACCCTGACGCTAACCTTCCTTCCCTGGCCTGGGCTCTATATAATCTCGCGAACTCACACAGATCGATAGGTCGTCGCAAGGCCGCATCAAAAGCCTATCGGCGTGCCATTGAGATTTATGAGCGGCTTGCCGAGGACGATCCGGATGCGTTTCGTCGCCGGTCTGGCGATGTCTTTACACAACCTCGCGATCGTATTGGGTGAGCTGGAGCGCCCGGCAGAAGGGATGGTGGCCGCTAGGCGCGCTGTGGAGATTTACGAGCGGCTTGCCGATGTCGAGCCCGAGGCCTTCCTCTCATCCTTGGCGAAATCCACTCGCGTTCTTGTCGATCGGCTGGCCGAGGCAGGCCGACGGGAGGAGGGCGCGGCGGCCGCCACGCGCGCCGTGGAGCTTTACGAGCGGCTTGCCGAAGACCGACCCGAGGATTTCCTCCCCGATCTTGCGGAGGCGCTGAGCACTCTCTCGCATCGTTTGGCACTGACCGGACGCCAGCAGGAGGCCGTGGCCGCCGCCGCACGTGCGGTCGAGATCTACGAACGTCTCGCCGAGTCCGACCCAGAGCGCTATCGGCAGGATCACCTGTCGAGCCTGGTCAATCTCGCGCTTTGGAAGATCAACAACGTAGGGTTCGCTAGGGAACTCAATCGCCTGGTCAAGGCTTTCTCTGCAGCCGTCAGCGGATCCGCAGTGGACCGTGCATCGCTCAAGGAAGCGTGTCGACTCCCTGCTGCGATCCGATGCTCTTGCCGACCAAGCGGACCGAGAGATGGTCAAAGAGCTCGTCGACATGCTCTTTCACGCCTATGAGATCGACGCCGAAGGGGCGGCGCAAGCCAGGGATGGCGAAGAGCAGCACGACCGCGCAGGCGTGGACGTACCCGACATCGGCGGCGCGTCGACACGGCGCCCTCGGCGGCAAAACTGGATCGGGCGAATGCTGCGGCGGAACCGGTAAAGGACTGCCGCACCAGCTACATGCAAGCCGTGCAGCGGACGCTGCCAACACAGCGGCGACTTCGACCGAAGCAAGGGCGAGCCGGCCTTCGGCGCAGTGTGCCCACAGCGGTGCCGCGCCATCGACACGGCAGAATTCAGGGACAAGTCAGTGCCGTGTGAGCCGCGCAAGGGATGGAAGAGATATGTCGGACATTACGAGAGTGGGGGTCGTCGGCTGTGGGCTTATGGGGTCCGGGATCGCCGAGGTCTGTGCTCGCGCCGGCCTCGACGTCCTCGTCCGTGAGATCGACGATGACGCGCTCGCCGCCGGCCGGGCCCGCCTGGAGAAGTCGCTGAAGCGCGCCCTGGACGCGGAGAAGATCACCCAGGAGGCGTACGACGCGGCCCGCGACCGCCTCGGCTACACCACCAAGCTCGAGGACCTCGCCGAGTGCGACCTCGTCATCGAGGCGGCCACCGAGAACCCCGAGGTCAAGACCGCGCTGTTCGCCGAGCTCGACCGGATCGTCGAACGCCGCGACGCGATCCTCGCCTCCAACACCTCTTCCATCCCCATCGTCCGCATCGCCCAGGCCACCGCACGCCCCGGCCAGGTCATCGGCCTGCACTTCTTCAACCCCGCCCCGGTGCAGAAGCTCGTCGAGATCGTGCCGTCGCTGCTCACCGACCAGCGCACCGTCGCGCGAACCCGCGTATTCGCCACCGAGGTGCTCGGCAAGACCGCGATCACCGCGCCCGACCGCGCGGGCTTCGTGGTCAACGCCCTGCTCGTGCCGTACCTGCTCTCGGCGATCCGCATGGTCGAGGCGGGCCACGCCACCGCCGAGGACGTCGACACCGGCATGACCCTCGGCTGCGCCCACCCCATGGGCCCGCTGCGCCTGTGCGACCTGATCGGCCTCGACACGCTGAAGTCCATCGCCGACTCCCTGTACGCCGAGTTCAAGGAGCCCCAGTACGCCGCCCCGCCGCTGCTGTGCCGCATGGTCGAGGCCGGCTTCCTCGGCCGCAAGTCCGGCCGCGGCTTCTACGACTACTCGGCGTAGCCCGCGGTCAGCCCTTGCGCGCACGCCGTCGGTCATCGCGATCTTCGCACGCCGTACGCGGCTTCTCCATGCAGGCGCCGGTGGCACGCCGGCGTGGCGGACCGGGCCGGGGAGCGAGGGCACGGCGGCGCGCCGGCCGGTCCGCGTGGGGCCTTCGGACATCGTGAGCGGGGACGGCTCGCCGTGGCGATCGCCGGTCGCCCGGCGGGCCGTCACTCGTCGCAGGCCGCGTGGCGGCGAACCCGCGAGCGGGTCACCCCGGGTGGCGGGGGAGGCAGGTGGGCCGGAATGGCCGCGATGACGGTCGCAATAGAGTCGGGGCATGGACGATGCCCGCTTTCTCGACGAGGTCGCCGATACCTTGATGGCACTCCCCGGAGTGGCGGCGGTCACCCTCGGGGGCTCCCGGGCGCAGGGGACCAACCGGCCCGACAGCGACTGGGACCTGGCCATCTACTACCGGGGCGAGTTCCACCCGCAGGCGCTGCGCGACGTCGGGTGGGAAGGCGAGGTGTCGGAGATCGGCGGCTGGGGTGGCGGCGTCTTCAACGGCGGCGCGTGGCTGCGGATCGACGGCAGGAGGGTCGACGTCCACTACCGCGACCTGGACGTCGTCGAACGCGAGCTGGCCAAGGCCGCGGAGGGCAGGTTCCACTGCGAGCCGCTGATGTTCCACCTGGCGGGCATCCCCAGTTACCTGGTGGTGGCCGAGCTCGCCATCAACCGGGTGCTGCGCGGCTCGCTGCCCCGCCCCGAGTACCCGATCGCGCTGCGGCGGAACGCACCCGCGGTGTGGCGCGGCCAAGGTGATCTCACCCTCGGCTACGCCGAGCACAACCACGCCCCGTACGGCAGGCTCGCCCAGTGCGCCGCGATGATGGTGACCGGGGCGTCGCAGTTCGCGCACGCGATCCTCGCCGCGCGCGGCGAGTGGGTGACGAACGAGAAGACCCTGCTCACCCGGGCCGGGCTGCGGGCGGTGGACGACATCGTCGCGAAGCTGACCGGCGACCCCCAAACCTTGATCGACGCCGTGCGCAGCGTCAGAGAACTCGCCGAGCGGGAACTCGACGCGGCCATCGCCACGATCCCCGGCGGCACGCAGCCGTAAGCGGGGGAGAGGCCACGGTGTGGCCGATACGGCGGCGCGATGTCGGCCTCGCCCGGCACGGTTCACCCCGCATCCGACCACGGCGTTCCGGCCCCGCGCGGCGCGACCCCGCGAAAAATCAGTTCTCATCTCCGGCTCTCGCCGCCTACGGTCGTTCCGTGACCACTGCAGAGCCGAAGCGCCGCACCGAGAGCCAGGTGTTCGCCGATGTCTGAGCTGGAGCGGCTCCGCTGGCAGCTGGGTGTGTCCTGGTCGCTGCTGGAGCTGCACCTGAAGGACGTGACCGACGAGGAAGCCCTGTGGGAGCCCGCGTCGAACTGCTGGAACGTACGCCGCCGGCCGGATGGGACGTGGGCCGCCGACTGGGCAGTGCCGGAGCCGGAGCCCGCCCCGGTGCCGACGGTCGCGTGGGCGATGTGGCACATCGGCCTGTGGTGGGAACAGGCGTACGCGCACTGCTTCGGGCCGTCCGGCGGGTCGGCCACACAACTGGACTGGTCGGCGGCCGCCTCGTCGACTCCCTGGCCGGGCGAGGTGGCGTCGGCCGTGCGATGGCTCAACGAGTGCCATGACCGCTGGACCGGCGCGCTGGGTTCGCTGAGCGAGAAGGACCTGGATTCCACCGAGCGAACCGGCTGGTTCGCCGACGGTTCGTTCTCACTGGGACATGTGTTCGCCTGGGCGAACGTGGAGCTGATGAAGAACGCCGCGGAGATCGGGACGCTGCGACATCTCCGCCGCGCGGACGGAGGCTGACGACCCGCGACGCGGCGACTGACGGCGAGTGACTCCGGGTACGGCGGGGCAGGAGTGTGCCGCGGCCGGACCGCCACCCACCCCGCATGCCCGACGGCCCGAACCTGGCGCCGCGAGGGTCGCGCGTCGCGGTCGCCCTCGGGCACAGGCCTTCGCCATGCACATCGAACCCGACCCGGACGGCGAGGAGCGAAATCGGTGGACAGAGAGCTGGCGATCGATCCGGTCGCGCTCGGTAGGGCCGTGGACGACGCACTGGCGTGCAAGGCAGGGGCATGGGCCGGTGGCCAGGCCGCCGTCGAGGGATTCCTCCGACGGGTGGTCGCCGATCTGAATCGGCTGCCTCGCTGGTCGTCGAGCATGCCGAGTTCCGGCATTACGGCTCGGGATACGCGTCCTATGTCGACGTATTCCTCACCAAGCGCGACGGTTCCCGGCGCCGCTCCATGGATGGTGCGACAGGAGTCGACGGATTGACCTTGGCGCTGTGCCGGCTCGCTCCGCTGGCGGCGCTGTTCGAGCGCAGCCGGCGGTCCTCCGGGCCCGGACCTGCCGGTGCGTATAGCCTGCCCGAGCTCTCCCGCGTCGCGGACGCGGACCCTCCAGGGTGGGAGCAGGAATGCCGGCAGATTCGCCGAACCCTGGACGACCATGGCATCGCCTTGCTCGATGCACAGACTCTCGGTCTGCCGCTGGACGACCGGCTGACCGTGGAAACCGTGCTCGGGGACCCGCCGTTCCGGGTGTTCGACGCCTGGTTCCATTGGGCCGACTAGCGGCGCCGTATCGGACCTGACGGTCGTCGGCCGGCGCATCGTCGACGGACGCGGCCGGGCCGCCGATCGCAGAGTCACGCGCCCCAGGCGCGGGGTCTCGCGGAGAGGCAGATCGCCGACTCGGCCAGCCGGAGTGTGAGGCGCGCATCGGCTCTTGCCGCACACGCGGACCGGCAGGTCCCAGTCGCCCGAGGCGTGGGCGGTGAGGCAGGACGTCGTGCACCGGTGCCGCGTCCGGCGGAGTGCGTTCGGGCACGGTCAGGTTCGCCGCTCCGCGGTGCCCGGACACGCATCGCGACCTGGCCCACCGGTCGTCGGCGCGAGGCATCGGGGTCACGCCGGACGCGGATATGTGGGACGGTGATCGAGGGCGCGGCAGGGCGGCGGCGGTTTGCAGTGGTTCCCGGTGCCAACCCAACGTGACGTAGCTCGTCAAACGATCTTGTGCTGAGACAGGGAGGTGGACCGTGCAGGACGACGAGGAGGTGGCTGAATGGCGGCGAACCGTGGAGTCAACCGAGGAGCGTGCTCAGGACAATCCGGATGAATACCTCCCTGTCCTGGCGTACAGGTTGTGGACGTTCGCGGATGTTCTGCGGAGAGCGGGACGGCGTGAGGAGACGGTGGCCGCCAGGAAACGTGCGGTGGAGGTCTTCGAGGAACTTGTTGCGGACAAGCCGGATGACTTCCTCCCCGACCTGGCCAGATTGCTGTACTACCTCGCGCTCGACCTGTGGAAGGTGGAACGGGTTGCGGAGGCGGTGGCCGCCGGCGAGCGTGTGGTGCAGATTTACGAGCGGCTGGCCGCGGCAAATCCGGCCTACCTGCCTGCGCTGGCCAGGTCGCAGCGGGACCTGGCGGTCGATCTTCGGGCGGTGGGCCGGCTTGAGGAGGCGGCGGCCGCCGGGAAACGTGCGGTGGAGATCTACGAGCGGCTGGCCCCGGCCTCTCCGAATGCCTATCTGCCTGAGCTGGACAAATCACTATCCGACCTCGCGTTCGAGCTCAGCAAGGTGGGCCGGTTTGAGGAGGTGGTGGCCACCAGGAAGCGTGTGGTGGAGATCTACGAGCGGCTGGCCGCCGAGGAACCGGAGAACTATCTGTCTGACCTGGCCATGTCGCTGCTAAACCTTGCGGTCGATCTGCGGGAGTTGGGCCGGTTTGAGGAGGCGGTGGCCACCAGGAAGCGTGTGGTGGAGATCTACGAGCGGCTGGCCGCCGACGATCCGGATGTCTATCTGTCTGACCTGGCCGTATCGCTGTCCGCCCTCGCGGTCGATTTGCGGGAGGCGGAACGGTTTGAGGAGGCGATGGCCGCTGGCGAACGTGCCGTGGAGATTCATGAGCGGCTGGCCACCGAAGATCCGGATGCCTACCTGCCGGCACTGGCCAGATCGCTGCACAGCCTCGCGGACGGTCTCCGAAAGGTGGGCCGGGTTGAGGACGCGGTGACCGCCAGGAAGCGTGCGGTGGAGCTTTACGAGCGGCTGGCCGCGGCCGGTCCGGATACCTATCTGCCTGGCCTGGCCGTATCGCTGTCCGCCCTCGCGGTCGATTTGCGGGAGGCGGAACGGGTTGAGGACGCGGTGGCTGCCAGGAAGCGTGTGGTGGAGCTTTACGAGCGGCTGGCCGCGGCCGATCCGGATGCCTACCTGCCTGGCCTGGCCAGATCACTGCACAGCCTCGCGATCGATCTGGCAGAGGCGGAATGGTTCGAGGAGGCGGTGGCAGCCGGCGAGCGTGCGGTGGAGCTTTACGAGCGGCTGGCCGCCGACGATCCGGATGCAAGTCTGCCTGACCTGGGCACATCGCTGCACAACCTCGCGCTCTATTTGTGTAGGGCGGAGCGGTTTGCGGAGGCGGTGGCGGTCAGGAAGCGGGCGGTGGAAGTCTATGAGCGGCTGGCCGCGGCCGACCCTGATGCCTTCCTTGAGAAACTGCAGGGTTCGTTGGAAATTCTGGTGCGCCTGTCGGATGCGGTGGGTCGGCCGGAGGACGGAGTGGCACCCGCCCGGCGCCTTGTGGAGGTCATCGATCGGCTCGCCAAGGTCGAATCGGATACCGACTTTTTCGACCCAGTTCTGTATCGGATGCTCCTTGTGGCCCGACTGGAAAGGTTGGGCCGGCGAGAGGAGCTGGTGGCCGCACTCCAGGAGAGTGTGGCGGCCTGCGAGCGGCTTGCCGAGGACGACCCCGACGTCTTCCTGCCCCAAGCGGGATACTTCCTGCAAGAACTTGCGGTCGCGTTGGGTGAGGTGGGTCGGCGTGAGGAGGGCATGGCCGCCGCCCGGCGTGCGGTGGAGCTCTTGCAGCGCCTCGCCGAGGACAGTCCGTCCGACTACCAGCAGCAGGACGCTGAGCGCCTGCTCGTGATCGACGACCGGGAGAAGATCGCTAAGAGCCTGATCGTGCTCGGCCGCCTGCAGATCGAGGATGCCCGCTTTGTTGAGGCGGTCCCTTGCCTGGTCGAAGCGATCTCTCTGGCCGAGCAGCTCGCTGAAGGCGCTCGACAGCTCATCGGCGAGGCCGCGGAACTGGTCCGCCTCGCCTATGAGCGTGATTCCGAGGGGGTGAGGGACACGCTGCGGGAGGTCACCGGTCGGGACGTCGTCGAGTGGCTCGACGCCAAGAGCGCCAGCTGACGGTCGTGGACGATCGGCCGGCTCGGCTCTGCGCAATCGCCATGTGCCGGGCGGCGACGTGAGGCCCACCCCTGTCACCTGGACTGCGCCGGATGAGCCCACTCTGATGGCCTCGCACGGCCAGGGGCCGGCCGGGCGCACGCGTCCACTTACCGATGGGGTTGCCATTCGCGGCCAGGCACGGAGCAGATGGTGCTGCACGCGCTTTCGGCGGCGGGTGTCGAGATGCCTCCGCTGCAGGGTCCGGCGGAGAGGCCGATCGCCGATTCGGCTGGACGGGGTTGCACAGGGGCGCACCGGCTCGTCGCCGCACACGCGGACCGGCAGGTCCCGGTCGCCCGAGGCGTCGGCGGCGCTGCAGGTCCTCGCACGCCGACACCGCGTCCGGCGGGGTGCGTTCGGGACGCCCGGGCTCTCGCGACGATGCCCGAGGGCGCGGCAGGGCGACGGCGGAGCGCGTAGGTTTCCGGGTGCCCCCACGAACGTGGCGTAGCTCGCCGAAGGATCTTGTGTGCTCAGGCAGGGAGGTGGGCCGTGCGGGAAGACGAGGAGGTGGCTGAATGGCGGCGAATCGTGGAGTCAACCGAGGAGCGTGCCGAGGACGATCCGGATCGGTACCTCCCCGATCTGGTCGGGAAGTTGAGGGTCTACGCGGATGTCTTGCGGAGAGCGGGACGGCGTGAGGAGGCGATTGCCGCCGGCGAGCGTGCGGTGAAGATCTGCGAACGGCTGGTCCCGGAGGAGCCGGGTTCCTACCCGTCCACGCTGGCCGTATCGCTGGACGACCTCGCGGTCATGGTGGCGAGTGTGCGACGGCCTGAGGAGGCCGTGGCCGCCGCTCGGCGTGCGGCGGAGATTCGTGAACGGCTGGCAGCGGCCGATGGGGATGCCTTCCTGATCGACGTGGCCGCTTCGCTCCACGACCTCGCGCTCGATCTGGCGAGTATGAGACGGTGGGAGGAGGTGCGGGCCGCCCGTTGGCGTGCCGTCGAAATCGGTGATCGGCTGGCCGCTGCCTACCGGGTCGTTCATCTGTCTGACCTCGCGGCAACGTTGCGCGATCTCGCAATCGATCTGGACAACGTGGGCCGGGGTGAGGAGGCGGTGGCCGCCGGTCGGCGTGCGGTGGAGATCTATGAGCGGCTGGCCGCGGCCGATCCGGATCTCCATCTGCCTGGGCTGGGCAGATCGCTGCACAATCTCGGGCTCTATCTGAGCAGGGCGGAACGGCTCGACGAGGCGGTGGCCGCCGGTCGGCGTGCGGTGGAGATCTATGAGCGGCTGGCCGCGGCCGATCCGGATGCCTACCTGCCTGGCCTGGCCAGATCACTGCACAACCTCGCGATCGATCTGGCAGAGGCGGAACGGCTCGACGAGGCGGTGGCCGTCAGGAAACGTGCGGTGGAGATCTACGAGCGGCTGGCTGAGGCCGACCCTGATGCTTTCCTGGAGGAACTGCACGCTTCGCTGGGCATCCTGATGGACCTGTCGGAGACGGCGGGTCGGCCGGAGGAAGGATTGGTCGCCGGCCGTCGCCTTGTGGAGGTCAGTGATTGGCTCGCCAAGCTGAATCCGGATCGCTACTCATGCGAGCCGTTGGAGTTTCGGCTGTACCTCGTGGCCCTATTGGAGCACCTGGGCCGGCGAGAGGAGCTCATGGCCACACTCCAGCAGGATGTGGAGACCTGTGAGCGGCTTGCCGAGGACAACCCCGACGTCTACCTGCACCCACTGGGATATGCCTTGGACGAGCTCGCGATGGCGTTGGGTAGGGAAGGACGGCGTGAGGAGGCGATGGTCGCCGCTCGGCGTGCGGTGGAGGTCTATCGGAGGCTCGCCGAGGACGTCGAGGACGTGTACGGGAGCACGTACGCCAGGAGCCTGATCGTGCTCGGCCGCCTGCAGATCGAGGACGCCCGCTTTGTTGAGGCAGTCCCTTGCCTGGTCGAAGCGGTCTCCGTGACCGAGCGGCTCGCTGAAGGCGATCAACGGCTCATCGGTGAGGCTGCGGAACTGCTCCGCCTGGCCTATGAGCGTGATCCCGACGGCGTGAGAAGCGAGATACAGAGGGTCACCGGCCAGGACGTCGTCGAGTGGCTCGACTCGAAGACCGCCGGCTGACGGTCATAACCGCCGGGCTTGGCGCTCATGGCGAGATTCGCCAAGGGCCGGGTGGCGACGCACCGGGAGGGCGACGCCGCTCTCGCCGGAATCCCCGTGAACGTCTGGCGGAGGCAGCGGCTCGGCCCGGGCGCGCACCTGGCATTGGCTTGGCGACCTGGTAGGCCACGACTTCAAGAGCGGGCCCTGGCCGGAGGCCGGGTCGCCGAACGCACATCGCATCGGCGATCGGTCAGGCAACGGGGAGCGCCGGAGAACGAATGATCCGCTCATGGCGCCGGCTTCGGCCACGCCGTCGAGGAACGTGCGGACATCGCGGCTCTGTACGGCCGCCGCCGCGTCGGCCGTCACGGTGTGACGATGGCGAAGTCCGGCGTCGGCTCCTCGAGGACGGCGGTCAGCCGCCCGAGGACCGTCAGGTCGCCGTCGTAGGCGAGGTCGCCGGTGTCGGTGTCTCCGGCGAGCAGGCCGAGCAGGCGATCCTTGGTCAACCGGAGGGTCAGGTCCGCGCCGTCGCCGGACGGGTCCCGCTCGTGGATCAGGGCGCCGTTGGACAGCGTGGTGCGGTGGTGCTCCCGGGTGTCGGTGAGGTGCCAGTCGATGGTGAAGCGCTCGTCCCAGGCCTCGGGGCCGTTGACGCGGATGGCGAGCGAGTCGAAGACCTGCTCGGCGGTGAGCGCGCTGAGCATGTCCGGTGAAACGGTGTCGGTCGCGGGCCGGGACGGCGGAGTGGTCAGCTCCTTGGCGCCGGTGATGTAGAAGTTGCGCCAGGTGGCGTTCTCGGCGCCGTGGCCCAGGCGGGTGTAGACCTGGGCCAGGAGGCGGCGGGCCGCGGAGTCGCCGGGGTCGGCGAACACCGCGTGGTTGAGCAGGGTCGCGGCGAAGCGCAGGTCACCCTTGCCGACGTACCCCTCGGCCAACGCGACGACGGCGGACGTGCCGCCGAAGGCCTCGACGTAGCGGCGGGCCAGCTCGACGGGCGGATGCTCCCACAGGTGTGCCGGGTTGCCGTCGAACCAGCCCAGGTAGCGCTGATAGATCGCCTTGACGTTGTGGCTGACCGAGCCGTAGTAGCCGTGCGTGTGCCAAGCTCGCTCCAGGGCGGGCGGGAGCCGCAGGGCCTCGGCGATCTCGTTGCCGGTCATGCCGCGGTTCAGCATGCGCAGGGTCTGGTCGTGCAGGTACGCGTACAGGTCGCGCTGCTGGGACAGGAAGGCGACGATGCGCTCGCGACCCCAGGTGGGCCAGTGGTGCGAGGCGAAGGCCACGTCCGCCCGGTCGGCGAACAGGGCGATGGCCTCGGTCAGGTAGCGGGCCCAGACGCGGGTGTCGCGGACCAGTGCGCCGCGCAGGGTCAGCACGTTGTGCAGGTTGTGGGTGGCGTTCTCGGCCATGCACAGGGCGCGCCGGTCGGGGAAGAGGAAGTTCATCTCCGCCGGGGCCTCGGTGCCGGGGGTGAGCTGGAAGACGATGCGGACGCCGTCGACCGTCTCCTCCTGGCCGGTGTGCGTGACGTCGAGGGTGGGCGGGATGAGCGATACGGTGCCGGCCGAGGTGCCCATGCCCAGGCCGCAGCCGAGCTGGCCGTCCGGGCTGCGGGGCAGGTCCTGGCCGTACATGTACGCGGCGCGGCGGTTCATCGCGGTGCCCGCGTAGACGTTCTCCGAGACGGCGTGCTCCATGAAATGGGCGGGCGCGATCACGGGAACGCCGGTGCCGTCGCTGACGCCGCGGGCGCCGCCGAAGTGGTCCACGTGGGAGTGGGTGTAGATCAGGCCGGTCACGGGCCGGTCGCCCCGGTGGTCGCGGTAGAGCCGGAGCGCTGCGGCGGCGCACTCCGTGGAGACGAGCGGGTCGATGACGATGACGCCGCGTTCGCCCTCCACGAGGGTCATGTTGGACAGATCCAGGCCGCGTATCTGGTAAATGCCGTCGGTGACCTCGAACAGCCCTTGCTTGGCGCACAGTTGCGCCTGCCGCCACAGGCCCGGGTGCGCGGTGTCCGGGCAATCGGCACGGAGAAAGGCGTAGGCGTCGAGATCCCAGACGACCCTGCCGTCGGCCGCTTTGATCAATGCGGGGGACAGTTCCGCGACGAAGCCGCGCTCGGCGTCGTCGAAGTCCGTCCGGTCATGCAAGAGAGGAGTGGCCATGTAAGCGCCCCTGCCCCCAACCGTGGGGGGCGAGGTCAGAAAAGCGCCAAATGCCCATAGGCCGATGTGACGATCACGCGGTGCCGGATCGTGCTCCGGTAATCAGGGCACCAGCCGGTAGAGGACTTCGGACGGCGCGTGCGCCGCGCTCGTACCGCCGGTCGGGGGCTCGGGATCCGCGCGCGGCGACCAGGCCGGTCACGGGGTACGGCCGGGCCCGCCCGTGCGGTGGTGCGGACGACTCCGGCGAAGCCGCGGCCGTGGCCCGCGGGGGAGGACGACCATGGGTAAGGCGTTGGCCGACATGCTGCCCTACACGCTCGGCCTGATCGTCTCGCCGTTCCCGGTCGTGGCCGTCATCGCCCTGCTGATCAGCGCCAACGGTCGTACCAAGGCGCTGCTGTTCGAAGCCACCTGGCTGATCATGAGCTGGGGCGTGCTGGTCGCCCTCATCGCCCTGCTGGGCTCCGCCGGTGCCACCGGACACGCCCGCCCGGCCTGGGTGGCGTGGCTCACCCTGACCATCGGTGTGCTCCTGCTGGCGATGACCATGGTCGGACTCCACCGGGCCGCACGCCGCCGGGTGGGAACGGCCCCGCGGACACCCCGTTGGCTCGCCGCCATGGACACCCTCACTCCGCCACAGATCTCGCGGTGGCGGCCCTGCTCATCGTGGCCAACCCGGTCAATCTCGCCGCCCTGGCCGGCGGGGCCATCAGCGCCGCCCACGAACCTCTCCCGCTCGGTGAGCGGCTCGTCCTCGCCGCCGTCTTCGTCCTCATCGGGAGCATCGGGGTGCTCGCCCCCTACGCCGCCGCGCTCAGCGCCGACGGCGAACAACGACTGCACCGGATGCGCGGCCGGCTCCTCCTGCACAACGGCGCCCTCACCTTGCTGCTGCTCCTGGTCTTCGCCCTGCTGTTCCTGGCCAAAGGGCTGCGTGGCCTGCTCGGCTGAGCCGACCTGACGACGTTTCGCCGGCGGAGGCGCTCATGCCGGGATCGGGGCGACGGCGTCGCCGCCATGGTCCGGCTTCGTCCGTCAAGGGCGCTCGTACAGCGGCGGTCGAAGGCCGCCAACCGGCGGGATGTCGGGCCGAGCCGTCCGCCCTGGAGGCGAGCCGGCTCCAAAGGTCGTGCGGCCGAGGCGAAGCGTTGCGTGCCGTGTGGCTGCATGCGGACGCCCGAGTACGGTCGCCCGTTCGACCCGCGGCACCGTGTGCGGTCGCCCCGCGGCACGTGCCACGGTGTGCGCGGGGCCCCGGCGAGCGGTCAGGCGAGGCTCATGCCGAGGCGCTGAGCACGACCGTGCGGTAGTCGTCGAAGGCGCTGCCCTGGCGCTGGGCGGGCGGGATGAACTCCTGGACCTGACGTGCCGTGTGCATGATCAACTGGGAGCGGTAGGCGGGAGCGAGGTTGGAGACGACCTTGGTGGCCTGGCGGAGCGCCTCGGTGTGGCCGCCTTCGCGGGCGATGGTGATGCTCCGGTGGAGGCGGAGGTTGGTGTCGTTGTGGAAGAACGGCAGGTGCCGGAACGCCTCCTCGCGAGCCTGTTCAGCCGCCTTCGCCGAGCCGCTGAACGAGTGCACCCAGCTGGCAACGAACCAGGTCGAATCCGGGCCCCAGTCGAGCCTGCTGCACTCGCCGATCATGTCGGCCATGACGAACAGGCGCTTCAGGGCCGCCTGAGCCTCACGGTCGCGACCCAGCAACGCGAGCGCCTGAGCCTCGCCCGCGAGTGCCTTCAGCACGCTGGTCGAGGTGAGCTGTCCGGCGAGGTGCTGGGCCTCGCGGGCCAGGCCGATCGCCGCTTCCGCCGGGCGGAGGGAGTACAGGCTGAGCACGGCTTCCTGACCGCGTACTCGAACGCGCACGTCCAGGTCACCGGAGGCGTCGGCGGCGCGCCGAGCCGTCACCCACCAACGTCGTGCCTGGCCGAATTCGCCGAAGCAGGTCAGGGTGTCCGCGTACAGCATCGACAGCCGGGCCATCGAGCGCTGGAGGCCGAGCCGCTGCTCGGGTTTGGCGTGAGCGAGGCTCTGCTGCAGGGCCGCGAGATCGGCGACCAGCTGGTTCCCGGTCTGCGGCGTCGGGGGGCGGGTGTGGACCGCGTGCTCGTGGTCCAGGCACACCGTCTCCCAGTCGTCGACGGTGAACGACTCGGTCATGCCGATGGCGTTTTCGACGAGTTGCCGTAGGGCCTCGGAATCGGTGAGCGCGGGCGCGGTGATGAGGCCGAGGCCGGTGAGGCGGAACAGGAGTCGTCGCTGCATGTCGTCGTCCTGACCTTGGGGGATGACGCTGTGGTTATTTCCGCTGCCGGAAGCGGTAATCAGCTCGTCGATCGGGCGCCGCCCCAGCCGCTGCACCAGCGGCCACATGCACATCAGCTCGCCCTCGGCGCGCAACGTCCGGTCGATGAGGCGGACCCGGTCGCCGCCGTCGGGCAGGTGCTCGCCACGCTCGATTGCGTTGATCATCGAGGGTGAGTAACCGGTGCGGGCGGCCAGCTCGGTGAGGCTAAGGCGCCGCCCGATGCGGTGTTCGTAGCTGTCGCGCAGGTCGCGGATCCGGGTGCCGAAGTAGTGGGCCAGGGAGCGGTAGCGGTCGGGGTTCTTGCGGTGGCCGGGCATGTGATCACCTCCGGATTGCGGGCGCCTCGTGAGTGGTGATGCGACCTCGCGTGGTGACCGTGCGTGTGCGAGCGTATGCGCACCGTACATCAGTGCGGGCTCGCGTGTTGACGTTTTCTCGACGATCCGGAGGTGAGCACTTGAGGGGGATCGACCCGGAGGGGACCCTGCGCCGCGTCCGCCGGTGGGAGGCGGCCCGGCGGTGGGCACTGCGGCGCTTCACGTCGGCGCCCTTCGCCCCGTCCCGGCCGCAACGCCCTGCGGACGGATTGACGCTCCTGGGCGCCACCAAGCTCCGAGCGACCCCGGAAAACGTGGCCGAGATACGCGCCTACCTCGGAAAACTGCTCGCCGGCGGCCCGGTCGACGTGCCCACCGTCGCCCTGCTCGCGGGCGAGCTCGCCACGAACAGCCTGCGCCACGCCACGGCGCGCGCGGACGGTGTGATCGCGCTCGCCGTACTCGCGGCCGGGGACGCCGTGCGTGTCGAGGTCGCCGACGGCGGCGGCCCCACCACGCCCTGCCTGCGCCCACTCGACGACGAGTACGCGGAAGGAGGGCGCGGCCTGCACCTGGTGGACCTGCTCGCCTCGCGCTGGGGCTTCACGCGGGACCGCAACGGCACCACGACCTGGTTCGAGATCACCACGTCATGCCCCGAGCGATCGGGGGAGGCTTTGGGGGAATATGCGCCGCAAGGGCAGGGTTCAGGGCCTGCATGACCACAGGGCGTACACGGCGGCCATCATGACCGGCACGGGCACGGGAGAGCCGGGCGACGGGCGGCCCGGCGACGGAAAGAGCGCGGTGCGGCACGGACACGGCGAGGCCGCACCCGCCGCGCATGCGGCAGGCCGTGCGCCGGCCGGCCGGAGCGGGCCCGCGACGCACGCCGGGCACGGGGCACACGCGCCCCGCAGAAGTAGCGTGACCTGGAGCATGGCCGCGTCGGCCACGCTGCACTGCCTCACCGGCTGCGCCGTCGGCGAGGTGCTCGGCATGCTGATCGGGGCCGCGTTCGCCTGGCCGGCCCTGCCCACCGCGGTGCTGGCGATCGCGCTGGCGTTCCTCTTCGGCTACTCGCTCACCGTGCTCGGCCTGCGCCGGGCACGGCTGGGCCTGCGCCGTACCGTGCGGCTCGCGCTCGCCGCCGACACCCTCTCCATCGCCGTGATGGAGCTCGTCGACAACGGCGTGCTGCTGCTCGTCCCCGGCGCCTTCGACGCCGAGCCGGCCGACCTCCTCTTCTGGGGCGGGCTCGCGTTCTCCCTGCTCGTGGCGTTCGCGGTCACCACGCCCGTGAACAAGTGGCTGATCGGCCGGGGCAGGGGGCACGCGGTCATCCACGGACACCACTGACCGCGACGGCCGAGCACGAACGCGCGGCGATCGTGAACGGGGCGCCGTCCGAGGCCAGGGTGCCGTCGTGCGCCGTGACGCGCCCGAGGTCAGTGCCGGCGAAGGCGACGAACTCGGCGGCACACGTCGCCTTGCCGGGCGGAGAGCGGCCGGGCGGGAGCCGCCGGGCGGGCGGGCCCGCCCGGCGGCGTGTGAGGTCAGGACGCCAGGTGCTCGGAGATCGTCCGCACCAGCGTGTCGCGCCGGACGCACGCGTCGAACGCGAAGCAGCCGGCCAGCTCCTCGGCCTCGCCGGGGGTGACGCCCGCGAAGCAGCGGGCGAAGTCGTCCACGAGCGGCTCGGCGAGCAGGATGTTGCGCACGTGCGTCTTGATGTGGTCGCGGGCGCCCCACGGGTACGGCTGGAAGTCGGGGAACTCCTTGGCGAACAGCTCCTCGATCGGCTCGAGGATGTGGCGCACGTTCACGTCGCTGCCGCCCCACGAGTCGGCGCCGAGCCGGTTCTTCTTCGCCAGGGCCGGTGCGATGCGGCGCCGGTAGGGGCTGTCCTCGGGCACGTACACCAGGCCCTGCATGCCGATGTCCTTGTAGGTCCACAGCGACCAGCTCGCCCCGTGCTCGCGGTAGATCTCCAGCTGGTCCTGCAGCAGCCGGATGCGCTGGGCGTCGCGCTCCGGGTCGCCGGTGTAGATCGGGCCGAACTCGCCGATCCAGATCGGGGTGCCGGTGCGGCGCATGTACTCGGTGCGGCGCAGGAACGTCCGCTCCACCGCGGCCCGGTCGAAGTGCTCGCCGCGGGTGACGCCCGGGTAGACGCCCTCGGCGGCGATGCCGGGCAGCGCGTAGTCGTGCGCGGTGTAGACGGTGTTGGGGAACGGGTCGCCGAACGCCGAGAAGTCCGAGGAGTACCGGTTGCCGTCGAGGAACAGGATGTGCCTGGTGTCGATGGCGCGGATCGCCCGCTCCAGCCGCTCGTAGAACGGGCCGATCGCCTCGCCGGTCTCGTCGGCGGGCTCGTTGAGCGGGTTGTAGCCCGCGACCTCGGGCCGGTCCCGGTACCGGTCGGCGAGCGCCTCCCACAGGTGCACCACCCGGTCCTGGAAGTGCGGGTGCCGCCAGAACAGCGCTCGGCCGGTGGGGTTGTCGCTGTGCCAGTGGTGGTTCTGCCACCCGGGTGCGGCGTGCAGGTCGAGGATCACGTACACCCCGGCGGCCGCGCAGATGTCGATCACCCGGTCGAGCAGGGCGAAGCCCTCCTCCTTCAGCCGGAAGGGGCGGGCGTCGTCCTCGAAGATCCGGTAGTGGAACGGCACGCGCACCGAGTTGAGGCCGATCGAGGCGAGGAAGCGGGCGTCCGCCTCGTCGAAGAACGCGGTCAGGAAGCGGTCGAAGAACCGCGCGTACCCCTCCTCGCCCAGCGTCCGGCGCAGCGCGTCCCGCATCGCCGACTCGGTGAACGGGTAGCCGGTGATGAAGTTCTCCATGTTCAGCCAGCCGCCGAGGCCGACCCCGTAGAGGGTGACCGTCCGGCCGGACTCGTCCACGAGACGGTCGTCGCGTACCGAGAGCCACGAAAGCCCGGGAGAGTTGCTCGCGTTCATCACAGACCTCCGAGTGGGTTCCCCGCCCCGCGGCGGGGCGGGATCGGCGGGACCGCACGATGTCGGGAAACGCTCGCGCCCGGGACGGGCACCGGACGATGGTACGAAAGATCGTTCGCGGAACGGGAGGCCGCCGCTCCGCGCGAGGGGACGCGTCGGCGGTGCGGGTGACCCGGCGGGGACGGAGCCGGGGACACGGCGGTGAGCACGGCGCGCCGTCCGGCCTGCACCGGGCGGGGGAGCGCCACCCGGCCGCTCCGCCGGCCCCGGTTCGCTTCCGCGCCCTGCGGTGCAGTACATTGCACTCCAAGTTCAATCTGGAAAAGGGGGCGTGGTGACGCACGTGGTGCCGGAGACCGGACAGGGCATCGAGCGGTGGCTCGCCGAGGCGTACATCGACCCGGCCGTGGCCGAGCTGCGGCCGGACTACGCCGCGCTGCTCATCGTCGTGGAGGGCCTGCGCCCGGGCCCGACCGACGCGGAGAGCGACGCGCTGCTCGCCGCCGCCGAGGAGAAGGCCCGCGCCCTGCTCGGCGGGCGGGCCCCGCACGAGCTGGAGCACCTCGCCCAGTGGCGGGAGGCGTTCCGGGCGTTCGGCGCCAAGCCGCAGCGCACCCGGCCGAGCGCCGAGGCCCTGCTCCGCCGGATCGACGCCGGACTGCCACGCATCGACCGCATCACCGACGCCTACAACGCGGTCTCGGTCGGCCACGCGCTGCCGATCGGCGGCGAGGACCTCGACGCGTACGCCGGGCCGCCGCGGCTCGTCCGCGCGGCCGGCGACGAGCCGTTCGACACCCAGCAGAACGGCGAGCCGATCGTGGAGCACCCGGACCCGGGCGAGGTGGTCTGGCGCGACGACAAGGGCGTCACCTGCCGCCGCTGGAACTGGCGCCAGTGCGTGCGCACCCGCATCACCCACTCCACCACCCGCGGCCTGTTCGTCCTCGACGGCCTCGGCGCCCTCGGCGTCGACGGCCTGCGGGCGGCGGCCGACGAGCTGATCGCGAACCTCACCCGACTCAGCCCCGGCGCGACCGCCGTCACCCGCCTGCTCACCGCCGCCGAGTCGAGCTGACCCGCCACGGGGCCGGGCTCGTGCCCGGCCCGCGAGCGCCACGCCGTCCGCCACGCGCCCGCGGGTGACCGGGCGGGGTGCCGGAGCGCACGCCGGACTGCGGTGGACCCGCCCGCGGCCGCCGCGCGCGGTCACCGGCTAGTGCCCCCGCCGCCGTTGCAGGCGCTTTCTCCGGGCCACCTCGCGGCGGTGCTCCCGTTTCGCCTGCTCCTCGGCCTTGCGGCGGGTGGCGGCCTCCTTCTTGCGGGCCTCCAGGGCGAGCCGCATCGCCTCCTGGGAGGCGGTGCGGCGGACGCCGACCTCGCGGGCGGCCCGGGCGGCGAGCTTCGCGGCGCGCTTCGGGTTGGGCCGCTTCACCTGCCGGGTGCCGACCGGGACGGGCGGGGCCGCCTCGGCCTGCTCCAGCAGGGGAACGCCCTGGCGGAGCAGGAACGCGTGCAGTTCCGCGCCGGTCGGCTCCGAGCCCAGCACGACGCGGGTGGCCCGCACCTCGCCACCGGAGACGATCTCGAAGACGCCCACCCAGAACGGCGCGTCGAAGAATACGGACAGCGTGATCATGTGCCCTCCTGATGGCATGCCAAAGCACGGCACACCGGACACCCTCAGGAGGGCGGATACTGGATCACCGGGCGGTGATCGTCCCGGGCTACCAACCGGGACCGCGTTTTCGTGTGCCTCGCCCATTATGCCGTAATCGGCGATCACGGTCCTACGGCCACCCGGTGACCGGCCACCGGGCTCGGCGCGGCCGCCGGTGCCGGGGCCGTACCGGGCGAGCCCTCTGGCGGGGTCAGGCCCGCGTGCCGCCCTCGGCGAGCTCGCCGAGCCGCCGCTCGAAGTCGGCCATCGTGGGCAGGAACCAGACCCGGTAGACGCCGCTCACAGCTCACGCGCCAGGGCCGCGGTGAGCCGGAGCGCTTCGGCGGTGGCCTCCAGGCCACCGGTCAGAATGATCTTCATTTCGGCCCTTTCCTCGTCGTAGACGACCTGGACGTGCAGCGGTTCCCCGTCGGGCGGCGCCTTGCGCACGGCGGTGAGCAGTGAGCTCAGCCGGCTCATCGCCGCCGGGCTGATCGCCTCGATCTCCACGACGCTGGTGACCCCGGTACGGCGGCTGCGCCGTACCGTCTCCCGCGCGGGCTCCGGGGGCGGATGCCCCAGGAACTCCGCCAAGGCCTCCCGCGAGATCCGGTACCGCCTACCGGCCCGCACCGCCTTCAGCCGGCCCTCCCGCACGTGGTTGCGCACGGTCTTCACGTGCAGTCCCAGCAGCTCGGCGACCTCGTCGACGGAGTAGAACCGCCCGGCCACGCTACCACCATCCTTCCTTATCACTCCACATAATAAGGGAGTAATAGGGAGTGATAAGGAGCGATAGACCTAAATGGGGGACAGGCCGGGCCGCCGGGGGAGGGGAGCGGGCCCCGACCTTCCGCGGCACGGCGTCGACGGCTTTCCGGGCTACCGCCGGCGGGACGGGCCGCATGCGAGCGACGCCATGGCGGCGAGCGGCGTGAAGCGCCGGCGGGCCGTCCGCGGGCCCTCATGCGGATCGACCTGACGGCCGGGCCCGGCGGCGCGCCGCGCCGCGACATCGCCGGGCTCAGCGCGATCCCGGATGCCCCGCGGGTACCGAGGGAGGTCGCGAACGGTACCGATCGCGACCTCCAGGGTGGGGACCGGCGGCCAGGGAGGCGGGCGCGCGCCGGCCGGGTGCATCAGGCGGCCGAGCGGCCTGCCGAGTGGCCCGCCGGACCGAGCGGCGTGCCGTACCTCCGCGGCGTCCGGCGGCGACGGGCGGGGCCGGGGGCGGATCTCCTCGACCGCCCGGGTTCCGCTCAGGCGGCCCGCTCGGGCCGGGGCACGTCCGCCTTCCGTTCCGGCATGACGACGGTGAGCAGGAACAGCAGCAGTGCGACGGGCACCGCCCAGGCGAACACGTGCGGTATGGCGTCCGCCACCGGCACGTTGGCGTCGAGCTCGCGGTTGAGCAGGGTGCCGAAGAACGCCACGCCGAGCGCGGTCCCCAGGCCGCGCGTCGACATGACGAGCGAGGTGGTGGCGGCCAGGTCGGCCGGCGGGACCGCGTTCTGGGCGACCGTGACGAGCAGCTGCATGATCAGGCCGACGCCCAGGCCCAGCACGACGATCCCGGCCGCCACCGGCCCGTACGAGGTGCCGCCGCCGAGCACGCTGAGCAGGGCGATCCCCGCGGTCATGACGACGGCCCCGGCCACGATGAACGGCTTGTGCCGGCCCAGCGTGCCGGCGAGCCTGCCGGACGCCCCGGACGCGAGCACGAACGCGAACACGAACGGGACCAGCGCGAACCCGGCCGCGGTGGGGCTCATGCCGTACGCGTGCTGGAAGTAGGTCGGCAGGAAGAACACCGAGCCGTACAGCAGCGCGCCGAGCAGCACCGTGGCGGGCACCGCGACCCGCAGCACCGGACCGGCGAGCAGCCGCAGCGGCAGCACCGGGTCCGCGGTGCGCCGCTCCCACCACACGAACGCGGCGAACAGCACGACCGCGGCGGCGAGCAGGCTCAGGATCGTCGCCGAGCCCCAGGCGTACTCGCGCCCGCCCCACTCGACCGCGAGCATCAGGGCGATGACGGCGGCGACGACGAGCGCGGAGCCGGGCAGGTCGAGGCGGGGCCGGCGCGCCGCGGCGGGCAGGCGCAGCGTCGTCGCGGTGAGCAGTACGGCGAGCACGCCGAGCGGGACGTTGATGTAGAAGATCCAGCGCCAGCCCAGCCGGTCGGTGAGCAGGCCGCCGACGAGCGGCCCGCCGACGCTGCCGAGGGCGAAGATCCCACCCAGGTAGCCCTGCACCCTGCCGCGCCGGTCGGCCGAGAACAGCTCGGACAGCGCGATCAAGGGCAGCACGAACAGCCCGCCCGCGCCGATCCCCTGCAGCGCCCGAAAGGCGATGAGCTGACCGAGGCCGCCGGCCAGGGCGCACAGCGCGCTCGCCACGGTGAACAGGCCCACCGCGGCCAGGTACGTCGCCCGCCGCCCGAACCGGTCGCTCACCCGCCCGTACAGGGCGCCGGTCGCGGTGGAGGCGAGCAGGTAGGCGGTGGCGACCCAGCCGATCGAGCCGAGGCCGCCGACGTCGGCGGCGATCTCGGGCAGGGCGGTGGCGACCACGGTCTGGTCGAGCACGGACAGCAGCACGCCGAGCGACAGCCCCGCCGAGGCGAGGCCCACGCGCCCGGTCCGGCGGGCCGCGCCGCTGTCGATGGTCACGTCGGAGGTCATGGCGAAACAGGCTCCTTTGCGGCCCACCGGTCAGTTCCGCACGCCCGCGAGCGGCGCGCGCAGCCTCATGTCCGTCCACAGCAGCTCTTTGTCGATCACGATCGCCGCGATCGTGCCGCTCGCCGCGGCCGCGACGATCGCGGCGGCCGGGACCGGGAACGTGGCGCGCCGGGCCATGTCGCCCGCGGCGTACACGCCGCCGACGCTGGTCCGGCAGAACTCGTTGACCTCGACCGTGCCGTCGTCGAGCAGCGCGCAGCCGAGGCGCTCGGGCAGCGGGGAGCGCTGCCGCGTGACCGACTTGACGAAGATCGCCTTCCTCGCCAGGACGGATCCGTCGGCGAACTCGACGCTCTCCAGGCCGCCGTCGCCCGTGCAGGCGCGCCACGCGCTGCGTGGCGACCGCGACGCCGTTGCCCTCCAGCAGCCGCATGGCCGCCTCGTCGAACGCGGGCGGGCCGTCGGTGCACACGACGACGTCGTCGCTGAACCGCCGCAGGTGCAGCGCGAGCTCGACCCGGTCCGGCGTGCCGCCGAGCACGGCGATCGGGGTGTCGCGCAGCTCGTACCCGTGGCAGTAGGGGCAGTGGTAGGCGCCCCGGCCCCACAGCCGGTCCAGGCCGGCGATGCGCGGCAGCTCGTCGGCGAGGCCGGTGGCGAGCAGCAGCCGCCGCGCCGCCACCGTGGACCCGTCGGCGAGGCGGACCTCGAACCCGCCCGCCGGCAGGGGAACGGCGTCGTCGGCGGCGATCTCGCGGATCTCGACGGACGGGTACGCCTGAAGCTGCTCGCGGGCGATGCGGCGCAGCTCGCCGGGTGGTGTGCCGTCGCGGGTCAGCAGGTTGTGCGCCGCCGGCGACGGCGCGTTGCGGTAGTCGCGGGAGTCCAGCACGAGCGCGGATCGGCGCGCCCGCCCCAGGGTGAGGGCGGCCGACAGGCCGGCCGGGCCGCCGCCGACCACGATGACGTCCAGCATTGCGGACCTCCAGGGATTGCTCGCTTGACAGCCGCGATCAGCGTGCAAGTTAATGTCGACATGAAGTCAAGGGGCTGGATCCCGCAGCCGCCGGAGCGGGACGAGGCCGACGGCCACATGTCCATCGGGGAGCTGGCCGAACGCTTCGGGCTCGCCACGCACGTGCTGCGCCACTGGGAGTCCGCCGGGCTCTTGACCCCCGCCTACCGGGTCGCCGGGCGGCGCCGGTACACGCGCGACCACGTCACCCGCGTGGCGATGATCCTGCGCGGCAAGGAGGCCGGCCTGAGCCTGCCGCAGCTGCGCGAGATCCTCACCGCCACCGATCCGGCCGCGCGGCGGGAGCTGCTCGAGCGGCACCGCGCGGAGCTCGACGAGCGGATCGCCCGGATCCAGGCGTCGAAGGAGCTGATCGAGCACGTGCTGGAGTGCGGCGCGCCCGACTTCACCCGGTGCCCGGAGTTCCAGGAGCTGGTGCGCGCGATGGCGGCCCGGGTGCCGCTGAGCCACTGACGGCCCGCCGCCGCCCCGGCTCGCCGAATGCGCCGCTCGGCGGGAGCGGCTGCGGGCGCCCGGCCACTGGTGACGCGGCCGTGGGGGAGGGCACGATGAGGCGGTGGATGTCGACGCGTTGGTGGAGGCGGCCGAAGAGCTGATCGCGGTGCCGTCGACGGCCGATCGGCCGCGGGAGCTGGAGCGGGCGCTGGAGTACGTGCTCGACTTCGTCGGGCCCGGGTTCACCGTGGAGCGGTTCGAGTCCGGCGGCAAGCCGAGCGCGCTCGTGTACCCGCCGGTCGAGGGCGGGCGGCCGGAGTTCCGGGTGATCCTCAACGGGCACGTGGACGTGGTGCCCGCGCCGCCGGAGCAGTTCCGGCCGCGCCGGGTGGACGGCCGGCTGTACGGCAGGGGCGCGCAGGACATGAAGGTGTCCGCGCTCGTGCTCGCCCAGGTGTTCCGGGAGCTCGCGCACGCCCTGCCGTACCCGATCGCGCTGCAGGTGGTGACCGACGAGGAGGTGGGCGGGCGGGACGGCACCGCCCATCAGCTGCGGCAGGGGGTGCGCGGGCGGTTCGTCGTGATCGGCGAGTTCAGCGGGCTGCGGGTGGTGCACGAGTCGAAGGGCATCGTGGTGGCCCGGATGGTCGCGCTCGGCCGCGGGGCGCACAGCGCCTACCAGTGGAACGGCGAGAACGCGCTGGTCAAGGTGGTGCGCAGCGTGGAGCGGCTGCTCGCCGCCTACCCGATCCCGGACGGGGAGGAGTGGCGGACCACGGTCAACGTCGCCCGGATCGACACGCCCAACCAGGCGTTCAACCAGGTTCCGGCGGAGGCCGAGGCGTGGCTCGACATCCGGTTCCCGCCGGAGGACCCGGATTTCACCGGCAGGACCGCCGAGCAGATCGCCGCGCATCTGGCGACGTTCTGCGAGCCGGGGGTGCGCGTGTCGATCGACAGCGCCGATCCGCCGCACCGGGCCGACCCCGGGCGGGCCGAGCTGCTCGCGCTCCAGCGGGCCGCCCGGGAGCAGGGCTACTCCGGCGACCTGCTGCGCAAGCACGGCGCGGCGGACGCGCGGTTCTACTACCGGCACGGCATCGACGCGGTGATCTTCGGGGTCGGCGGCGACGGGCTGCACGGGCCGGACGAGTACGCCGACATCGCCACGATCGCGCCCTACCACCGCGCGCTCACCCGCTTCCTGCGCGGCCTCGCCGCCGGCTGAGGGAGGGCGGGCTCGGCCGCCCGCACCCCGCCCCCGCACCGCCGTACGGCGCGGCGGACCGGGGCCGGTGCCCGGTGTGGCCGCGGCCGGCCGGGCATCGGCCTGGCGGCCGTCGCAGGCGGGCCGCGCGCGGCTGCAGGGGGGCCGCCGGGCCTGGGCGGCGGGGGACGCCGCGATCGGCCGCCGACCTTTTATATATAGGGCGCTTATGTATGGGTGGCCCGTCGGCGGCCCGGCGGCACCGGCCGCCCGTGCCCGGCCGCCGGTCCGCCGCGGGTCAGGCCCCGCCGGTCACGATCACCTGGCCGGTGATCGCGGTGTTCGCGGCCGAGGCGAGGAAGACGACGGTGGCGGCCACCTCGGCCGCGGTGACGAGGCGGCCGAGCGGGGAGAGCGCCGCGTACTGCTCGCCGTCCGCCTCGATGATGTGCGCGTTCGTGTCGGTGCGGGTGAGGCCGAGCATGACCACGTTGGACAGGATGTCGCCGTCGCGGCCGAGGGCGAACGCGGCCGAGCGGCTGAACCCGTGCAGCGCGGCCTTCGCCGTCCCGTAGTACTCGGCGCCGGCCATGCCGTCCCTGGCCAGGGTCGACGACAGGTGGATGAGCCGGCCCCAGCGCCGCTCCCGCATCACGGGCGCGACCAGGCGGCTGAGCCGTACCGCCCCCTCGACGTTGGCGCGCAGCATCTCCTGCCAGTCCGCGTCCGGCACGGCCTCGAACGAGGTGCCCGCCTCGGGCACCAGCCAGCGCACCGCGTTGTTGACCAGCACGTCGATCCGGCCGGTCCAGCCGAGCGCGGCGTCGACGACGGCCCGCGCCGAGTCCGCGTCCTCCATCCGGTACGGCACGGCGAGCGCGCGGTCACCGATCTCCTTGGCGAGCGCCTCGGCCGCCTCCGGCGAGCGGTGGTAGGTGAGGACCACGTGCGCCCCCTCGGCGGCGAACGCGCGCACGAGCTCGCGGCCGACGCCGCCGGACGCCCCGGTGACGATGACGGTGCGGCCGTCCAGTCCCAGCTTCATCGTGTCTCCTCCGGTCGGGTACGGCGGGCGGTGGTGCCCGCCCCGCCAACCTGCCGGTCCGGAGGCGCGGCCGGGAGGCCCGGCGGAGGCTGGCCCTGACAGGGCCACCCTGGGACCGCGCCGCCCGCCCTCCCGCGCGGGCGCCGCTTTTTACACTCGAGTGGTGAGCGGTAACGAGCTGGGCGCCTTCCTCCGCGCCTGCCGCGAGTCGGTCACCCCGGCCGAGGTCGGCCTCCCCGCGGGGCCCCGCCGGCGCACCCCCGGTCTGCGGCGCGCGGAGCTGGCCACGCTGGCGGGGATCAGCGTGGAGTACCTGACGCGGCTGGAACAGGGACGCGACCGGCGCCCGTCCCCGCAGGTGCTGAGGGCGCTCGCCGACGCGATGCGGCTCTCCCCCGAACAGCGCGTCCAGCTGCGCCGGCTGAGCAAGGAGACGGCGGGGGTCGCCTACTGCCTCGTCGAGGCCGAGCCGCCGGTGCGGATCGTGCGGCCCACCGTCCGGGCGCTGCTCGAGCGGTTCGAGCCCGGCCTCGCCGTCGTGGTGAACCGGATCGGCGAGCTGGTCGCGCACACCGCCGCCTTCGCCCGCCTCGCCGGGCCCGTCGGGCTGCTCGACGGTGACCCGCCGAGCCTGCCCCGCTACCTGTTCGGCGATCCGCGGGCCCGTGCCGTCTACCCGGAGTGGGAGCGCGTCGCCGCCGAGCAGCTCGCCGAGGTCAGGTTCGAGGCGCCGCGGGACGACCCGTACCTCGCCGAGCTGGTGGCCGAGCTCACCGCCCTCGCCGGGCCGCACCTCGGCGACCTGCTGCGCCGCCCGCCGCGGCCGCCCGTGGGCACGGGCGTGCTGCGGATGCGGCACCCGGACGCGGGCGAGCTGCACCTGACGTACGAGACGCTGCGGCTGCCCGAGCGGGACGGCCAGCGGATCCTGGCGTACCTGCCCGCCGACGCGGCGACCGAGACGGCGCTCGCCGGGCTCGCCGGAACCGGCCGGGCCGGGGCCGGCGCGCTCCGCGTGGTCCGGGGCTGACGGCACCGGCCAGGGGCGTCGCGCCGTCGCCCGCTCGCGGCGGGACCGGCACGGGACGAGGACCGTCGGCGCGACCCGCTTTACGGCCCGGACGCTCCGGCGCGCCGCGGCCCGTTCGCCGGCCGCCTCGGTGATCCCAGGTGGCCCATGGCCCGGAATGAGCGGCCCGATGCGGCCATGTGGCCTTCGGGCACGTCGCCGCCGCGGACGCCAACGCGGCTCAGGCCCACCCCTCGTCCGGGCGGCCGGAGCAGGCCGCGGCGCGGCCTCCGCGGCCCGACCTAGAGGCGGCATGGGGCGGGAGGGCCGGCCGGCCCGTCCCGCCCCAGGATGCTTGCCGGGGAAGGGCTCAGCTGCCCGCCCGCTCCACGGCCGCGACGGAACCCGACGTGGTCACCGGGGCCCGCAGCACGAGCACCGCGATCAGGCTCGCCGCGCAGAGCAGGCCGACCCACAGCGCGATCGGGTCCGACGACCGGAACGTCTCGTAGAGGCTCGTGGCGACGATCGGGGTGAGCGCGCCGCCGATCATGCCGCCCACCTGGTAGGCGATCGAGGCGCCGCTGTAGCGGGTGCGGGTGTCGAAGATCTCGGTGAACAGCCCGCCCTGGGCGCCGGCCATGATCGCCTGGACCACGCCCGCGCCGAGGAACCCGATGAGCGCGACGGCCACGTTCCCGGTGTTGACCAGCCAGAACAGCGGGAACGCCCAGATCACGGCCGACGCCGCGCCGATGGTGTAGATGCGCTTGGCGCCCCACCGGTCGGCCCAGCGGGCGGCCACGTAGATCATCGCGATCCACAGCACGGCGGAGAGCAGGACCATCATCAGCACGGTGTTCCGCTCGAACCCGACGACCGCCGTGCCGTAGTTGAGCATGTACACCATCTCGGTGTAGCCCATCGCGGGCGGCGCGATCGCGGCCACGCTGGCGAGCAGCACCACGCCGGGACGCTCCTTGAACAGGGTGGCCGCGGGCACCTTGGTGATCTGCCGGCTCTCCTTCACCCGCTGGAACTCCGGGCTCTCGGAGAGCTTACGGCGCACCACCAGGCCGACGACGAGCAGCGCGATGCTGAGCAGGAACGGGATCCGCCAGCCCCAGGAGCGGAAGTCCTCGGGGGAGAGGCCGCCGACGGCGAGGAACGCGAGGTTGGACGTGAGCACGCCGATCGGGACTCCGAACTGGGCGAAGCTGCCGTAGACGGCGCGCTGGCGTGGCGAGGCGTGCTCGGTGGCGACGAGCACGGCGCCACCCCACTCTCCGCCGACACCGAAGCCCTGAAGCAGCCGCAACAGGGTGAGCAGCAGCGGCGCGGCCACGCCGATCGCGGCGTACGTCGGCAGCAGCCCGATGAGGAACGTCGACACGCCCGTCAGCATGAGCGTGACCACCAGCATCGTCTTGCGCCCGACGCGGTCGCCGAAGTGACCGATCACGGCGCCGCCGAGCGGCCGGGCGAGGAACCCGACGGCGAACGTGCCGAACGCCGCGAGCGTGCCCGCGAACTCAGAGAACTCCGGATAGAACAGCGCCCCGAAGACGAGCGCGGACGCCGTACCGAAGATGTAGTAGTCGTACCACTCGATCGAGGTACCGACGCAGCTAGCGAGGAGGAGGGCTCCCTTCCTCGGCTTCGGATTGCTCACGAATCCACCTCCACTGCGAGGACGAATGTCGCCCAGGGGGAACCGGCCCGGCGGCGGTGGGTCGCCGGGCCGTTGCCGCCGCCCGAACGGGGCGGACGTCGCATGCCGTGTGGTGTGGGCGCCGGTGCGGGCCCCGAGTACACCGGCTTTCGTGGTGCGGGACGCGGGTGGCCCTGGTCATCGGCCACGCCGCCTCCTGCGGGGTTCGCCGCGACCTGGCTCCCGCCGAAGCGGCGGCGAGCGGAAGGGGCGGGCGATGGGTGACACCGTCCGTGCCGCCGTGCAGGCCGGTCCGCGGAAGACCGGAATCCGGGGTTCGCGCGGCCGGGACGGCCCTCCGCCGTGGCGCGCCGCCGGTGCCGCTGAGCAGGACGGCGGCGGGCGGAGGACGGTCCGTGCGGGCGCGGGGGGACGGCCATGGACGCACACTAGACCCCGGCAGGTGCTCGGGGGATCACGGTTTCCGTCAGGCGGGAAACCCGTGAACGGGGCGCGACCTTGCGGCCACGATCAGGTGTCCACGGGGCCGTAGGGGGCATTTCTCGGGCGAGGTGCGGCACCGGCCACGAGATCAGTGCCGTCCGGTACCGGCCAGGTCAGCGAACGACATGATCGCTACTGTGGGTTGACGTAGCCGCACTTAATGGCCTTTTCTGTGACATGCCCAAAAACGTGAGCAAGGTCCTAGTCAGGGCCTGCATGCCTGGGTGCGGAGGCTGAATGAGCGTTCTTGGTACCCGTGTGGTACGCATAGAGGATCCACGGCTACTCACCACTGGCGCCACGTACGTGGATGATCTCCGCATACCGCAGCTCGCGGGCGCGGCGTTCGTGACGTACGTGCGCAGCCCGCTGGCCCACGCGAGGATCACCGGCATCGACGTCTCCGCCGCTGCCGAGGCGCCCGGCGTGGTCGCCGTGTTCACGGCGAACGATCTCGACGACGTACCGCCGCCACCGGCGGACAACCCGCTCGCCGAGCCGCTGCTCGCCAAGGACGTGGTGCGCTACGTCGGCGAGCCGGTGGCCATGGTGATCACCGAGACCCGGGCGCAGGGCGAGGACGCCGCCGAGCTCGTCGCGGTCGACTACGAGCCGCTCCCGGCCGTGGTGGACGTCGAGGAGGCGGTCAAGGACGAGGTCCTGCTCTTCCCCGAGGCCGGCACCAACATCGTCGCCCCGAACGGCCCGGAGGAGTTCGACGACGCGCCGTTCGAGGCGTGCGAGGTCGTCATCGAACGCACCTTCCGCAACCAGCGCGTCGCCCCCGTGCCGATGGAGGTCCGCTCCGCCGCCGCGGCGTGGGACGGCGAGCGGGTCACGGTGTGGTCGAGCAACCAGAACGCGCAGACCACCCGCGCGATCATCGCGGGCGGTCTCGGCGTCGAGCCCGACAAGGTCCGCGTGATCACGCCGGACGTGGGCGGCGGCTTCGGCGCCAAGATCGGCGTGGACCGCGACACCGTCCTGGTGGCCTGGGCCGCCCGCAGGCTGAACCGCGCGGTCCGGTGGACCGAGACCCGCAGCGAGAGCCTCATCGCGATGCAGCACGGCCGCGCGCAGGTCCACAAGGTCAAGCTCGGCGGCAACCGGGACGGCAAGATCCTCGCCTACCGGATCGATTTCATGCAGGACGGCGGCGCCTACCCGCGCGTCGGCCCGCTGCTCGCGAACTTCACCACCCTCATGGCGCCCGCCGTCTACGAGATTCCGACGGTGCAGATCCGCTCGAAGGTGGTGCTCACCAACACCACGCCCGTCGGCGCCTACCGCGGCGCGGGCCGGCCCGAGGCGACCGCCACGATCGAGCGCCTCGTCGACATCTTCGCCGCCGAGATCGGCATGGACCCGGCCGAGGTGCGCCGCCGCAACCTCATCCCGGCCGACAAGTTCCCGTACACCACCCCCACCGGCCTGGTGTACGACTCGGGCGAGTACGTCAAGGCGCTCGACAGGGTGCTCGAGGCCGCCGGGTACGCCGAGCTGCGCGCCGAGCAGGAGCGCCGCCGCGCCGCCGGGGACACCAAGGTGCTCGGCATCGGCCTGTCCAGCTACGTCGAGGTCACCGCGCTCGACTTCCCGAACGGCGAGACCGGCCGGGTGGTGATCGGCCGGGACGGCTCGGCCACCGTGTACACCGGCAGCCACACCCAGGGCCAGGGCCACGCCACCTCCTGGGCGATGATCGTCCAGGACCAGCTCGGCATCCCCATGGACAAGGTCACCGTGATCCACGGGGACACCGACGCGATCCCGGTCGGCACCGGCACCTACGCCTCCCGCTCGCTGCAGGTCGGCGGCATCGCGGTGCACGAGTGCGCCGTCAAGATCAAGGAGAAGGCGCGCGAGCTCGCCGCCCGGGAGCTCGAGGCCGACCCGAACGACCTGGTGCTCGACACCGCCACCGGCTCCTGGCACGTGCAGGGCGTGCCCGGCACCAAGCTCGACTGGGCCCGCCTGGCCGAGCTCGCCGGCGAGGAGGGCCTCACCGCCGACGTGCACTTCAAGCCGAGCCGGCCCACGTTCCCGTTCGGCGCGCACCTGGCCGTGGTCGAGGTCGACACCGAGACCGGCCAGGTACGGCTGCTGCGGCACATCAGCCTCGACGACGCCGGGCCGCTGATCAACCCGATCATCGCCGAGGGCCAGCGGCACGGCGGCATCGCCCAGGGCGTCGCCCAGGCGCTCTACGAGGAGATGGCCTACGACGCCGAGGGCAACCCGATCACCGCGAACCTCGCCGACTACCCCATGATCTCCGCTGCGGAGCTGCCGAGCTTCGAGCTGCTCACCATGGAGACCCCCACCGACGTCAACCCGCTCGGTGTCAAGGGCATCGGCGAGGCGGGAACCATCGGCGCCACTCCGGCCGTGCAGAACGCCGTGGTCGACGCCCTGTCCCACCTCGGCGTCCGGCACATCGAGATGCCGGCCACCCCGGAGCGGGTCTGGAAGGCCATCAACGAAGCGCGCGGTAGCGAAAAGAGGGCAGCACAGTGAAGGTGACGATCACGGTCAACGGCAGGGAGACCTCCGCCGAGGTGGAGGACCGCACGCTCCTCGTGCACTACCTGCGCGACGTCCTCAACCTGACGGCGACCAACATCGGCTGCGACACCACCACCTGCGGCGCGTGCACCGTGCTGCTCGACGGCGAGGCGGTGAAGTCCTGCACCGTGCTCGCCGCCCAGGCGGACGGCCGCGAGGTCACCACGGTCGAGGGGCTCGCCGCCGAGGACGGCACGATGCACCCGGTGCAGAAGGCCTTCCACGAGAACCACGGCCTGCAGTGCGGCTTCTGCACCCCCGGCATGGTGATGGCGGCGGTCTCCCTGCTCAAGGAGAACCCGCGCCCCACCGAGGAGCAGGTCCGCGCCGGCCTCGAGGGCAACCTGTGCCGGTGCACCGGCTACCACAACATCGTCAAGGCGGTGCTCGCCGCCGCCGAGGAGACCGCGTGAGCCGGGACCGCCGGACCGCCGCGCCCGCGGCGGCCGCCGGCGGCCCGACCCCGTCACCGTCCCATCCGCATCCGACAGCCGGAGAGGCGCAATCGTGATCCCCGCAACCTTCACCTATCGGCGGGCCGAGTCGGTGGACGAGGCCATCGAACTCGCCGGGCAGTACGGCGAAGACGCGAAGTTCCTGGCCGGCGGGCACTCCCTGCTGCCGCTGATGAAGCTGCGCCTGGCCCAGCCCGAGGTGCTGGTGGACATCGGCCGGCTGCGCGACCTGTCGTACATCCGCGACCAGGGCGACCACGTCGCCATCGGCGCGCTCACCCGGCACCACGACCTGGCCACCTCCGAGCTGCTCGCCGAGCAGCTGCCGCTGCTGCACCACGCGGCCGGCACGATCGGCGACCCGCAGGTACGGCACCGCGGCACGATCGGCGGCTCGCTCGCCCACGCCGACCCGGCCGGCGACCTGCCCGCGGTCGTGCTCGCGCTCGAGGCCACGCTCGTGGCGCGCGGCCCGTCGGGCAGCCGGGAGATCCCGGCGACCGAGTTCTTCCGCGGCCTGTTCGAGTCCGCGCTCGAGCCGGGCGAGCTGCTCACCGAGATCCGGGTGCCCAAGCCCGCCGCGCGCGGCTGGTCGTTCCAGAAGTTCACCAAGCGCGCCATCGACTGGGCGATCGTCGGCGTCGCCGTGCAGGGCGACAGGATCGGCCTGGTCAACATGGGCGAGAAGCCGGTCCGCGCCACCGCGGTGGAGCAGGCCCTGGCGAGCGGCGCGTCGATCCGCGACGCGGCCGAGCACGCCGCCGACGGGCTCAGCCCGGCCTCCGACGTGCACGCCAGCGCCGAGTACCGGGCCCAGCTCGCCCGCGTGCTCGTCCGCCGCGGCCTGGAGGAGGCCCGCGCCCGGGCCTGACCGGCCCGCGGCACGGCCGAGTCCAAGCCGAGCTCACGCCGGGTACGCGGCCCGCCCGCCCGCGCCCGCCGCGGCGGGCGGGCCGCGTCCGCCCGGCGGCCGTCGGAAATGCCGCCAAAATCACCCTGCGTAAGGCCCTGCCCGGCCCCGCGGCGGATGACAATTGGGGCATGACACGTGCTGTGTACGTCGCCGCGAGGGAGGCCGGGAGCAACAAGGGCGTGGTCGCCCTGGGCATGGTGGAGGCGCTGTCGCGCAAGGTGGGCAAGGTCGGGGTGTTCCGCCCCGTGGTGCGCGCCGGGCGGCCGGACGGCCTCATCACCACCGTGCTCGCCAGGTTCGGCATCGACCTGCCCTACGAGATGTGCGCCGGCGTCACCTACGACGACGTGCACAGCGACACCGACCGGGCGCTCGGCGAGATCGTCGACCGGTACCGCAGGCTCGCCGCCCGGTGCGACGCGGTCGTGGTGATCGGCACCGACTACACCGACGTCGGCGCCCCGACCGAGTTCGAGTTCAACGCCCGGCTCGCCGCCGACCTCGGCACCCCGGTGCTGAACGTGGTGCGCGGGCTCGGCCGTACCGCGACCGAGATCGCCGCCGCGGTCGAGCTCACCGCCAAGGAGCTCGCCCAGCACCACGCCCGGGAGCTCGCGGTCGTCATCACCCGCACCACCGGCCAGGTCTCCGTCGCCCACGCCACCCCGGTGTTCGTGCTGCCGGAGTCGACGACGCTGCGCGCGCCGAGCGTCGCCGACCTCGCCGCCGCCTGCGACGGGCGGCTGCTGTTCGGCGAGGAGGAGGGGCTGGGCCGGGAGGCGAACGGGCTCATCGTCGGCGCGTCCTCGCTGCCCACGATCCTCGAGCGGTACACCGACGGCGCGGCCGTGATCATCCCGTCGGACCGGGCCGCGGCGCTTGTGCCCGGCCTCGTCGCCGCGCACACCGCGCCCGGCTTCCCCAACCTATCGGCGATCATCATGACCGGCGGGCGGCGCATGCCGCCGTCGGTGGAGCGGCTGCTCGGCAGCATGACGATCCCGATCCCGGTGATCCTCACCGACCGGGACACCTTCGACACCGCGACCCGGCTGTCCGCGGTCGAGGGACGGTTCAGCCCGGAGGCCCAGGGCAAGGTGGACGCGGCGCTGCGGCTGTTCGCCGAGCACGTCGACGCCGAGGAGCTGCTCGGGCGGCTCGCCATCACCCGGGCCGTCGCGGTCACCCCGCTCATGTTCGAGTACGACCTGCTCGACCGGGCCCGGGCCCGCCGCCGGCACATCGTGCTGCCCGAGGGAGAGGAGCCGCGCATCCTGCGCGCCGCCGACGTGCTGCTCCGCCGCGACGTCGTCGACCTCACCCTGCTCGGCGACGAGGAGCGGATCCGGGCCAAGGCCGCCCAGCTCGGCCTCGCCGCGGTGGAGCGGGCGAAGGTGATCAGCCCGTTCGACCCCGAGCTGCGCGAGCGGTTCGCCCAGGAGTACGCGCGGCTGCGCGCGCACAAGGGTGTCACCGTGGAGCGGGCCCGCGACACCGTCACCGACGTGTCGTACTTCGGCACGCTCATGGTGCAGACCGGGCTCGCCGACGGCATGGTCTCCGGCGCGGCCCACACCACCGCGCACACGATCCGGCCCGCGTTCGAGATCCTCCGCCTCGGGCTGGTGTCGAGCGTGTTCTTCATGTGCCTCGCCGACCGGGTGCTGGTGTACGGCGACTGCGCCGTGGTGCCCGACCCCACGGCCGAGCAGCTCGCCCAGATCGCGATCTCCTCGGCGGAGACCGCGCGGCGGTTCGGCATCGAGCCGCGGATCGCGATGCTGTCGTACTCCACCGGGGACTCCGGCCGCGGCGCGGACGTGGAGAAGGTGCGCACCGCCACCGAGCTGGTGCGCGAGCGCCGCCCGGACCTGCCGATCGCCGGGCCCATCCAGTACGACGCGGCGATCGACCCGTCGGTGGCGAAGACCAAGCTGCCGGACAGCGACGTCGCGGGCCGCGCCACCGTGTTCATCGTGCCCGACCTCAACACCGGGAACATCCTCTACAAGGGCGTGCAGCGCAGCGCCAACGCGGTCGCGGTCGGCCCGGTGCTGCAGGGGCTGCGCAAGCCCGTCAACGACCTGTCCCGCGGCGCCACCGTCAAGGACATCGTCACCACCGTCGCGGTCACCGCCGCCCAGGTCATGGACGACCCGGCGGAGATCGAGCGCGCCGCCGCGGCGGCGGGCGGTACCACCGGCTGACCCGCCCGCGCGGCGCCGCACCGCCACCCGGGACCTTCGTCCCGATCGGGTGCGCCTTCGGCCCTGGTCGGCGGGGTGTGAGGGGGCACAGGATCGGTAGGAGCCTTACGGGGGGTGGCGATGATGTTCGCGGATCGTGTGGACGCCGGACGGCGGCTCGCCGAGCGGGTGCGGGCCGAGGTGGACGCCCGGGACGCCGTCGTGGTCGGGCTGCCGCGCGGGGGAGTCCCGGTGGCCTACGAGGTCGCGCAGGCGCTCGGCGCGCCGCTCGACGTGATCGTGGTGCGCAAGCTCGGCGTGCCGTACCACCCGGAGCTGGGGTACGGCGCGGTCGGCGAGGACGGCGTGCGGGTGCTCAACCCCGACATCGTGCGGCTCGCCCGGCTCGACGCGGGCCAGATGGCCGAGGTGGAGCGGCGGGCCCGCGCCGAGGTGGAGGGCCGCGCGGCCCGGCTGCGCGGAGGCCGTGCCGCGGTGCCGCTCGCCGGCCGCACGGTGATCATCGTCGACGACGGGGTGGCCACCGGCGGCACGGCGCGCGCCGCCTGCCAGGTCGCCCGGGCGCGTGGCGCCGGGCGCGTGGTGCTCGCGGTGCCGGTGGGCTCGCCCGACGTGATCGCCGAGCTGGGGCGGGTCGCCGACCAGGTGGTCTGCCTGGAGACGCCCCGGGACCTGTTCGCGATCGGCGCCTGGTACGAGGACTTCTCGCCGACCGGCGACGCGGAGGTCACCGAGCTGCTGCGGCGCATCCCGGCCGGCACCGGCGGCCGGGACGAGCGCTGAGGCCGGCCCGGCCTCGACGGCCTCACCGCGGCGCGCCGCGGTCCCGCCCGGGGCCGCGAACAGTGGCGAGGCGCTCGGGCGCGGCGGTGACGGCGGACGCGATGCGCACGCCGCACGCGCCGCACGGCGAGCGCCGTACGGGGAAGGCGCTGTACGGCGAAGGCCGGCTGCGCCGTGCCTTACGCGGTTGACCGGGACCGCGCATCGGGTGCCGCGCCGGGCCGTCGCGCGCGGACGACGAGTCCGGCCGCCGCCCTGCACCGCGTTGACCGTGGCAGGCGCGCCGCACGGGCGCGGCGGCCGGGCGAGGCCTAGCGTTCCGCGAGCCGGTTGGCCTCCTCGGTCAGCTCGGCCAGCAGCCGGGCGCTCTCCTCCTCCGCGAGGGCGGAGGCGAGGCGCGGCAGGTAGATCTCCGCCTCCTTGGCGAGATGGAGGCGGACGATGGCGTGCAGGCCGTACAGGGCGCGCTGCAGGCTGCGCCGCTCCTGACGGGTCGGGGCGGCGGTGAGCCCGTCCCGGAGCGTGACGACCTCGCGGGTGAGGCTCAGGATCTCCTCGAGATCACGGTTCACCGCCGCGGTCGCCCCCGGCGCGTTCAGCGCCTCCTCGATCCGGGGGTAGAGCACCGCGCTCGCGGCCCGCAGGTACGGGATCAGCCGGTAGAGCAGGAAGTCGACGCTCTCGTCGAGCAGCGTCATCGTCTTCCAGCCGGTGTGCTCGACGGCCTCCGCCGCCTCGCGCAGCGTCTCCGCACCGGCGGCGAGCCCCCGATGCTCCTCGCGCAGCGGCCGCGTCGTGAGCGTGTTCACCTGATCTCAGTCCCCCCGAATGGCAGAACAACCCGTCAGCTCGACCCTATGCGCCGCCGTGCCGGGTGGGCCAAGGGGCGAAGGTCCCACGATCATGCGCCGAACGGCGCGATCGCGCGCACCGCGGCGCGGGCCGCTCGTCCGGCGCACGCCGCAGGGCCGGTACGGCGAGCCCGCCACCGTGCGCCGCCATGCCGTACGGCCGTGGCGCTCGACTGCGGCGAGTCGCCCCTGTGGCGCGGGTGGCGCGGGTAGGTTGGGGTGACATGTGGGATCTTCCTCGGCAAGGCGGCCGGTCGCGGAGCGGCCGGCGTCGGCACCGGCCCGGCGGATGGCCGGCCGCTGTGCTCGCCCTCGTGCTCGCCGCCGGCGCGGCGGGCTGCGGTGGCGGCAGCGCGGAGGGCGCGACGGGGCAGCGCCCCGCGACGGCGTCGTCCGCGGCGGCGGGCTCCGGCGCCCGCGCGGCAAGCCAGGAGGCGCGTCCCCGGCAGGAGCCGCAGGCGCCCGCGCCGGACCAGCCGATCCCCGGCTCGGCGGCCGAGCTGGCCCGCGTGCTCGCAAGCACCGACAAGGCGCTGAAGGCGGCGATCGACGAGTGGCGGCGCACCGGCGACCCGGGCAAGGGCAGGCCGCCCGAGCCGGTCGTGCTGCACGCCCTCTACCAGCAGCGCATCTACCGGCACCTGGCCCGCAACCCGCGGCTCGCCGAGCGGGTGCGCAAGCGGCTGCCGTCCCGGCTCGCCGCCTCGGTCAAGGCGAACGTCACCGCGGTCGCCGACCTGTTCGCGCTCACCCGGCCGGTGAGCGGGCCGATCCGGTTCAAGGTCGGCGAGCCCGAGCCCGCGGACGTGCTGCTGCGCCACTTCCGCGCCGCCGAGCGCAGGTTCGGCGTGGACTGGGAGGTGCTCGCCGCGATCATGCTCGTGGAGACCAAGTTCGGCCGCATCCGCTCGCCCAGCCACACCGGCGCCCAGGGCCCGATGCAGTTCATGCCGCGCACCTGGGCCGCGTACGGCATGGGCGGGGACGTGCACGACCCGCGCGACGCGGTCATGGGCGCGGCGAACTACCTGCGCGCCACCGGCGCGCCCCGCGACTACGACCGCGCGCTGTGGATGTACAACCACTCCAAGCGGTACGTGAACGCGGTCAAGCTGCACGCCCGCGAGATGAAGCGCGACCGCCGCGCCTACTACGCCTACTACAACTGGCAGGTGTTCGTGCTCACCACCAAGGGCGACCGGCGCCTCACCGGGCCCGGGCTCTGACCGCGTCCCGGGGCGTCCTCGCGTTCCCCCCGTCCCCCGCCCGCGCGTGGCATCGGGTCATACGGGGAAAAGCCGAAAAGGGGGCATTCGCCGCCAGAGGCGTACGGAGGGAACGCGATGGACACCATGGAGCTGCTCGACAAGGCCCAGGACGCCGTGACCGTGAAGCGGGTCTTCGGCGAGCCGATCACCCGCGACGGGATCACGGTGATTCCGGCCGCCCGGCTCACCGGGGGAGGCGGTGGCGGCAGCGGGCGGCAGGAGGGCGAGCAGCCGGGTGAGGGGAACGGCGGCGGGTTCGGCATCGGCGCCGCGCCCGCGGGCATGTACGTGATCAAGGACGGCGAGGTCCGCTGGCGGCCCGCGGTCGACGTCAACCGGATCATCCTCGGCGGCCAGATCGTCGCCGTCGTCGCGCTGCTCACCGTGCGCGCGGTGGTCCGGATCCTCGCCCGCTCCAAGGCGTTCCGCCGCAGGTGAGCCGCTGATGACAGCGCCGATGAGCAGGTCCGCGAGGCGGAGGCGGGACCGGCGGGTCCGCTGGGCGGAGCTGTCCCGCGCCGAGCGCGGCGTGCTGCTCGGCCTCATCGCGGCCGAGTGCGCGCTCACCTCGGCCGCCGCCGTCGACCTCGCCTTCCGCAGGCGGCGTGACGTGCGCGGCGGCCGGGCCCTGTGGTGGCTGCTGATCTTCGTGCAGCCGGTGGGCCCGATCGCCTACCTGCTGCTCGGCCGCCGCCGCCCCGCGCCCGCCAATGTCAGGCGGCGGCGAGCACGACGCTGAAGTCGCCGCCCGGGTCGAGGAACCAGCGCCGCACGGTGAAGCCCGCGGCGGCGAGCTCGCGGCTCAGCCCGGACGGGCGGAACTTCGCGCTGATCTCCGTGCGCAGCTCCTCGCCCGCGGCGAACGTCACGGTCATGCCGAGCGCCGGGATGCGCACCCGCATGTCCCGGCGGGCCCGCAGCCGCATCTCGATCCACTCGTTCGCCGCGTCGTAGACGGCCACGTGGTCGAACGCGGCCGGGTCGAAGCCGGCGCCGAGCTCGCGGTTGAGCACCCGCAGCACGTTGCGGTTGAACGCCGCGGTCACCCCTTCCGCGTCGGCGTAGGCGGCGACCAGCCGCTCGGTGTCCTTCACCAGGTCGGCGCCGAGCAGCAGGGTGTCGCCCGGGTCGAGCGTGGCGCGCAGGTCCTTGAAGAACACCTCGCGCTCGTCCGGCCCGAGGTTGCCGATCGTGCCGCCGAGGAACGCCACCATGCGGCGGCCGTCCCGCGGCAGCAGCGCGAGGTGCCGCTCGAAGTCCGCGCACACCGCCCGTACGGCGAGGCCGGGGTAGCGGGCCGCGAGCCGGTCGGCCGCGCGGCGCAGCGTGACCGCGTCCACGTCCACCGGCAGGTAGGCGCGCAGCCCGGCGGCGACGAGCGCGTCGAGCAGCAGCACGGTCTTCTCGCTCGTCCCGGACCCCAGCTCGACCAGCGTGTCGGCGCGGGCGAGCGCGGCGATGTCGGCGGCGTGCTCGCGCAGGATCGCGGTCTCGCACCGGGCCGGGTAGTACTCCGGCAGCCGGGTGATCCGGGCGTACAGCTCGCCGCCCGCGGCGTCGTACAGCCACTTGGGCGGCAGGTGCTTCGGCGTGCCGCCCAGGCCCGCGCGCACGTCGCGCTCGAGCGCCTGCCGCAGCTCGCCGCGGTCGAGATGGTCGATCAGCTCAACGGGCACTGGTCCTCCTCGGCCTGATGGGACGGGCGGGGGTCAGAGCGGCTCGACGCGCAGCGCGCCGGGCCGGGCCGTGACGAGGCTGTGGTCCGGTACGGCCCGCCAGCCGGGCCGGTCGTCGAGCGGCTCGCTCGCCACGAGCACGCCCTCGCCGAGGTGGAGGAAGAGCGTGTCGCCCCAGGCGGTGGCGGCGAGCGACTCGCCGTCGCAGGCGAGCAGGTTGAGCCGGGCCTCGGGGTCCTTCCCGGCGGCGAGCGTGACCACCTCGGCGACCGCCTCGCCGAGCGGCGCACCCGCGGCGGCGCGGGCGAACACGGCGGCGGCGAGCCACGCCGAGTCGCACGCGCTCTCCGCGTCGTCGGCGAGCGGGCGCACCGCCTGCCGGGCGACCCGGCCGTTGTGGCTGAGCAGCCACCGGCCCGCGGCGAACGGCGCGGTCGCCGACTCCTCCACCGGCATGCCCGCGGTCGCCGAGCGCACCGCGGCGAGCAGGCAGTGCGAGCGCGCGGCCCGGGCCAGGCCGGGCAGGTTCGCGTCCGTCCAGATCGGCACCGCGCGCCGGTAGCGGACCGGCTCGCCGAGCTCCGCGTCGTACCAGGCGATGCCGAACCCGTCGGCGTTCACCGTGGCGTGCCGCTGCAGCCGCGGCGCGTACGCCTGCCGCAGCAGGCCGTGCTCGGGCTCGTGGATCAGCGAGGCGAGGGTCCGCGGCGGCCCCAGCCAGGCGGCGTGCCGGCACATCTACGCCCACCCCCCGCGGGCCGCCTCCTGCGGGGTGGCGGTGCGGGCGCAGCGGAACCCGGCGAAGATCTGCCGCCGGATGGGGAAGTCCCAGTTGCGGAACGTGGTGCGCACCGCGGCCGGGTCGGTCGCCCAGGAGCCCCCGCGCAGCACCCGGAACCGGTGGCCGAAGAACACCTCGCTGTACTCGCGGTAGGGGAAGGCGCGGAAGCCCGGGTAGGGCAGGAACCAGGAGGCGGTCCACTCCCACACGTCGCCGATCATCTGCTCGGCGCCGCACGGGCTCGCGCCGCGCGGATAGGCCCCGATCGGCGCGGGCCGGGCGATCCGGTGCCCGAGGTTGGCCCGGTCCGGGCCGGGCTCCTCGTCGCCCCACGGGTAGCGCCGGGACCGGCCGGCCGCCACATCCCAGCCGCACGCCTTCTCCCACTCCGCCTCGGTGGGCAGGCGCTTGCCCGCCCAGCGGGCGTAGGCGTCGGCCTCGAACCAGCTCACGTGCTGCACCGGCTCGTCCATCGGCACCGGCTCGATCCGGCCGAACCGCATCCGCCACCAGGTGTCGCCGTCGCGCTCCCAGAACAGCGGCGCGGTCACCCCGGTACGGCACCGCCACTCCCACCCCTCCGGCGTCCACCAGCGCGGGTCGTCGTAGCCGCCGTCCGCGATGAACGCGGCGTACTCGCCGTTGCTCACCGGGTACCGGTCGATCCAGTAGGCGGGCAGGTCGACCACGTGCGCGGCCCGCTCGTTGTCGTACGCCCACGGCAGCGTGTCGGTGCCCATCCGGAACGGCCCGGCGGGTACGAACACCTCCCGCGGCCCGGCGGCGGGGCGGCCCGGCGGCGGCTCGCCGTCGCGCACCAGCCCGGGCCGCCCGGACAGCTGCAGGGTGGCGAGCATGGTCTCGTCGTGCTGGTGCTCGTGCTGGATCACCAGGCCGAACACGAACCCGTCCCGGTGCAGCGGATCCGGCCCGTCGAGGTCGATCGCCTCGAGCACGTCGAGCACCCGGCCGCGCACCCCCGCGATGTACCGGCGGGCCTCGTCGGGGCGCAGCAGCGGCAGCGACGGCCGGTTCCGCCGCGGCGTCTTGAACGCGTCGTACATGTCGTCGATCTCCGGCCGCAGCGGGGCGATCCCGCCCGCCGCGCGCAGCACCCACAGCTCCTCGTAGTTGCCGACGTGCGCCAGGTCCCACACGAGCGGCGACATGATCGGGGAGTGCTGGCGCAGCAGCAGCTCGTCGTCGGCGTCGGTGTAGGCGAGCGAGCGGTCGCGCACCGCGACGAGCTCGGCGGCGATGCGGTCCTTGCGGTCGTCCATCGTGGCCTCCGTGGCGGGTTCGCGGCGGACGGGGGCGGCGGGTCAGCGGGCCGGGAACGCGGCCGGCACGCCCGCGGCGAGCAGGTCGGCGGCGGGGGAGCGGCCCGCCGCCACGTGCCGGTCGGCGAACGCGGCGACGTGCGCGACGAGGTCCGCGGGCGCACCCAGCCGCGGCAGCGCGGCGAGCGCGGCGCGGAAGCACGCCTCGGCGGCGCGCCGGAGCGCCGGGTCGGCGAGCCCGCACCGGGCGGCGGTGCGCCACGGGTCGCCCGGCCCGCCGTACGGCGCGGCGGCGAGGCCGGCGTCCGCCACGGCGGCCGTCGCGGCCCGCCCGGCCCGGTCGTCGACGACGAGGGCGTGGGTGACGGCCACCGCCACCGGCCAGTCCTCGGGCCGCTGCGCGTCGAGGTACCGGATCTCCAGCCAGCCGCGCGGCCGTACCGGCGGGAACAGGGTGGTCGCGTGGTAGGCGAGGTCCGCGGCCGTGGGTGGCGGCCCGGGCGCGGCGAGCCGGTCGCGGAAGGTGGTGCCGTCGCGCACCGGGCGCAGCCGCCCGGCGGCGTCCCGGGTCACCATGAGGCGGGCGTCGAGCAGGTAGCGGGCCCAGTCGCGGGCCGGGCCGCCGCCCGTGGCGCCGTCCCCGGCGGCCCCGGCCACGGGGGCGGTGCGGGTGCGGTCGAGGCGCTCCCACACCCGCCGGCGGGCGGACATCCAGCCGCACGGCCGGCCGAGCCGCAGCGGCGAGTTGGCGAACGCCGCGGCGAGCACCGGGCCGAGCGCGTGCGCCCGCGCCCACCGCGCCTCCGGGCGCGGGCCGAGGTCGACGTTCACCTGGATCGCGGCGGTCGAGCACATCATCAGCCGCCCGGCCGCCGACCCGGGCGCGCAGGCGGCGAAGTACGCGGCCATCGCGTCGTAGCGGGGCAGCCGCAGCTGGCGCAGCGGCGGCCGCAGCGGGTCGAGCCCCACCCCGGCGAGGACGAGCCCGCGCCGCGCCAGCCCTGCGGCGACCGCGGCCACGTCCGCGCCGAGCCGGGCGATCGCGTCCGGCAGCGCGGCGGGCGGGGACGACAGCTCGAGCTGGCCGCCGGGCTCGAAGCTCACCCGGCTCCCGCCGGGCAGGCGGCCGGGGAGCGCGGCGCGGATCCGCGGGATCGGCACGTGGCCGCGCTGATCCGCGCCGTCGAACACGAGGAACTCCAGCTCGACGCCGACCCGGTCGCCGCCCGCGGGCGACAGGCAGGCCCGGGCGAACTCGGCCACGTCGGCGGCGTCGCGGACCGTCTCGGTGCCGGTCACCGGCTGCGTCATCGGCGTCATTCGGCGCCCCCTTCGCCCGCATCGGTCTCGCGGGTACAGACCGGTGACTCGCCGTGTCGTTACGCTCGCGTGCGGAGATCTCCCGAACCCGGACCGCGCGATGGCGAGCCGAAAAGGTGAGCTTCGGGTACGGCGGGACGTGGCGGGCGGCCGCCGTCTCGCCGTCATGCCGACCGGCCGTCACGCCGAGGGCCGGACCGCCTCGAAGTAGCCCGCCAGCCGCCGGCGCACCGCGGCGCGGGCCCGGTGCAGCAGCACCCGCTGGTTGGCGGGGGAGAGGCCGAGGATCTCGCAGACCTCCTCGGCGGTGCATCCCTCCACGTCGCGCAGGACGAGCACGCTGCGCTGCCGCGGCGGCAGGTCGGCGAGCGCCAGCCAGATCTGCTCGCGCGCCTCGGAGGCGAGCACCTCGCCCTCGGGGGCGTCCGCGTCCGCGAGCGGCCCGCCGTCCCGCTCGGGCGCGTCGCGGTGCGCGGCGGGCGGCTCCCCGGCCGCCTGCTCGGGCACGAACACGCTGCTCCACGGCACGGTACGGCTCTCGCGGACCCCGCGCTTGCGCGCCGTGTTGACGAGGATGCGGAAGATCCACGTCTTCAGCGAGGAGCGGCCCTCGAAGCCGTCGATCGCGCCGATCACCGCGAGCCAGGTGTCCTGGACCACCTCCTCGGCGATCTCCGGGGTGGACACGTAGGCCCGCGCCACCCGCAGCATGCCCCGGGACCAGGTGCCGAGCAGCGTCGCGAACGCCGTCTCGTCACCGGCCCGGAGAGCCGCGATCACGTCGTCGTCCGGAGGCAGGGTCACGGTCGCCTCCTCCCGGTCGGCATTCGTGGCAATCATTCCTCGCCCGCCCAATTCGATATGTCCCTATTTGTGGACTTTTGCCGAGTTTTCGGGAGGGGTGGCCGAAACGCATTCCACCCGGGCCGGCCGGGCCGCCGCCCCGGCGTTTAGGCCGGTGGCTGAGGGAACGGGTAATCCTCACCCGCGGTCCGGGTGCCGTACCGCCCGGCGCGGGGACAGGAGAACGGCGAGCCCGTGGAAGGGGATGAACGGCGATGACGACGACACGACCGGCCGCGGAGGGCCGGGTGGAGACGACGCCGCGGACCTCCGAGCAGGGCGTCGGCGACCTGGTCCGGCAGGCCACCGAGCAGATGTCCGGCCTGATCCGCGCGGAGCTGCGGCTCGCCGCCGCGGAGATGAAGGAGAAGGGCAGAGCCGCGGGCGTCGGCGCGGGCCTGGTCGGCGGCGCCGCCGTGGTGGCGCTGCTCGGCGCGGCGGCCATCGTCGCCGCCGTGATCGCGGCGATCGCGCTCGCCGTACCCGTCTGGCTCGCGGCGCTCATCGTGGGCGTCGCCCTGCTGGTGGTGGCCGCCGTGCTCGCCCTCGCCGGCCGCAGGCGGATGGGCCAGGCCGGACCGCCGGTGCCCCGGCAGGCGCTCGACAGCGCGCTGCAGGACATCCGGGAGATCAAGGAAAGGGCACACCGATGACGACGCGCGGAATTAACCGCGGCACGGGGACCGGCTCCGCCGCCACCGGCGAACGGGTGACGGCCCCGGACGAGCCGATCACCGGGACCGCAGAGGAGACCCGGCACGGCCACGACGACTCGCCGCAGAGCCTGCGCGAACAGATCGAGCGGACCCGCCACGAGCTCGGGGAGACCGTGGCCGCGCTCGCCGCGAAGACCGACGTCAAGGCCCAGGCGAAGGGCATGGCGCACAACGTGGTGAGCAGCGCCGCCGCCCGGGCGCAGCACCTGCTCCACCCTGCCGAGGACCGGCGCGGGCGGCTCGCCAAGGGACGCGCCCGCCGCATCACGGCCCGGGGCGCGCAGGTCGCCGAGCACGAGCGCGCCGCCCGCCGCGGCGGCGTGATCGCCGCCGTGGGGGCCGGGATCGCCCTGCTGGGGCTGCTGCTCTACCGGCGGCAGGCCGGCGCGACCGGCCACGGGCCGCTGCACACCACCGGCACGATGACGCGGCGCGGCGCCGGCCTCGCCGGAGGCCTCGCGCGCGGCGCGCGCGGCCGCCTCGGCACCGGCGCCCGGCACATGCTCGGCGGCACCCGGCACATCGCCCCCGGGCTGGAGGTGCACACCGGCCGCGGCATGCCGTCGCTGACCCGGCGCATGACCGGGCGGCGCGGCACGTTCGGCAGGACCCGGCGGATCGCTCCCGGCCTGGACGTGTACACCGGCCGCGGCATGCCGTCGCTGACCCGGCGCATGGCGGGGCCGCGGGGCATGCTCGGCGGCACCCGCCGGATCGCCCCGGGCCTGCACGTGCGGTCGGGACGCGGCGCTCCGGGCCTGATCCGGCGCATGGCCGGGCGGCGCGGCATGCTCAGCGGTTCCCGCCGCATCGCCCCCGGGCTGCACGTGCGGTCACGGCACGGCCTGTTCACGCCGGGCCTGGGCCGGCGGCTGCGCAGGCGGCAGGGCCTGCTCGGCCGCGCGGGCCGGATCGTCCCCGGCCGGAACACCGGCGCCGGTCAGGGCATCCTGCCGCAGGGCGTCATGGGCCGCATGGGGAGACGGCGCGGCATGCTCGGCGGTTCCCGCCGCATCGCCCCCGGCCCCCGGGTACGTTCGGGGCATGCGATCTTCACCCCGCGCCGCGCTCGCCGCATCACACCCGGCGGCCTGGTCCGCGGCGGCTTCCAGGCCGCCGGCGGCTCTCGAGGGTGGTGGTGAGCATGCTGTACCGATGGCTGTCGCTCGTGGTGAGCCTGCTCGGCGGCATGGTGGCGGTGAGGCTGTTCAACCGCTTCTGGACCAAGGTGCGCGGCGAGGAGCACGCGCCGGACGCCCGCGACCTCGACCGGGGCTGGCGCGAGGTGCTGCTCGCCGCCGGTGCCCAGGGCGCGGTGTACGGCCTGGTCAAGGCGGCCACCCGCCGGATGGCCGCGCAGAGCGTGCGCAAGGACCTCGCCAAGCACACCGGCACGGCGGGCCGTACCGGCGCGACCCGCACCCAGGCCACGGGACGGAAGGCCCGCGAGAGGGTTCCGGCCGGCCACCGCGGCCGGTGAGGCCGGCGTGACGGCCCGCGAGGAGGCCGGGCCGCCGCGCCAGGCGGCCGCGCGGGCCGGCCGGTGGCGGGACCTCGTGCGGCGCACCGTGCGGGAGTTCAAGGAGGACGACCTGCCGGATAGGGCGGCGGCGCTCACCTACTACTCGGTGCTGTCGCTGTTCCCCGGGATCCTCGTGGTGGTCTCCCTCGTCGGGCTCGGCGGGGACTCGCTCTCCCGGTCGGTGATCGACGAGGTCGGCGCGCTCCTGCCGGGCGAGGTGCGGCAGGTGCTCACCGGCGCGCTCGAGGAGCTGCACCGCGCGCGGCTCGGCGCGGGCGTCGTCGCCCTCGCCGGCTTCGCCGCCGCGGTGTGGTCGGCCTCCCGTTACGTGGCGGCGTTCATGCGCGCGTCGAACGTGATCTGGGACGTGCCCGAGGGCCGCCCGTTGTGGAAGACGATGCCGCTCCGGCTCGGGATCACCCTGCTCACGCTGGTCCTGCTCGCCGTGCTCGCGGTCGTCGTGGTGGTCTCCGGCCCGGTGGCCCGGTTCGCCGGGGAGCTGATCGGGCTCGGCCCGCAGGCCGTGGCGGTGTGGGACCTCGCCAAATGGCCGGTGATCCTGCTGGCGGCGAGCCTGCTGCTCGCGCTGCTGTACTGGGCGGCGCCGAACGCGCGGCGCCGCTTCCGCTGGATCAACCCCGGCGGGCTGCTCGCCCTGCTCCTGTGGCTCGCCGCCTCGGCGCTGTTCGCGCTCTACGTGGCGAACTTCGGCTCGTACAACAAGATCTACGGCAGCCTCGCCGCCGTGATCATCTTCCTCGTCTGGCTGTGGATCGGCAACACGGCGATCCTGCTCGGCGCCGAGCTCAACGCCGAGCTGGAACGGGGGCGGAGGATCGCGCAGGGCCATCCGCCGGACGTGGAGCCGTACGTGGAGCTCCGCGACACCCGCGCGATCCCCGGGACGGCGAACGGCGGACGCCACGACGGCTGACCGCCGCGGCCCGCCCGTGGGGACGGGCCGAGCGCGCCGTGGCGTCCGCGCCCGCGGCCCCGGTGGGCGGCGGGCCCGCCGCCGCCCGTGCGGTCCTACTTGGTGGCCGTGCCGTCGACGAGGATCTGCTCGAGCTTGACGTTGCCCTGCATCAGGTCGAACTCGCGCATGTTGTCGAGGATGCGCTGGATTCGGGTGGGGTTCACCGGGCTCGAGAAGATGCTCAGCGCCACGGCACGCGCCAGGTCGGGCTTGATCGTCGTGAACTGCGGGAGCACCTCGGCGACGATCGCCCGGTCGTTGGCGAGCTCATGCCCCTTGGCGAGCGCGCGCTGGAAGGCCGCGAGGGTCTTCGGGTACTTCTTCGTCCACTCCGTCGTCGCGGCGTACCCGGCGATCGGGAACTCGTTCGTGGCGCCCTGCGAGGTGTCGTAGATGATCTGGGCCCCGGTCGCCTGCGCGATGATCGTGGTGAACGGCTCGATCGCCTGGATGGCGTCGACCTTGCCCGACATCAGCGCGTTCTGGAACTCCGGCGGGGGGATCTGCACGAAGTTCTTCTCCTCGGTCAGCGTGACGCCGTGCACCTTGGCCGCGGCACGCACGAGCATCGAGGCGGCGCTGTACTTGGTGTTGACCCCGATCTTCTTCCCCTTCAGGTCCGCCGGGGTGCGGATGGGGCTGTTCGGCGGCACCATGATCGTGTGGGTGCCCAGGGCGGTGCGGGAGCCCTCCGCGACGATCTTCAGATCGGCCTGGCCGGTGCCGACCGCGTTGATGTAGGGGATGTACGCGCCGAGGCTGATGTCGAGCTGGCCGCTCTGCAGCTGCGGCATCGCCTCCGCGGCACCGGAGACCGTCTTGAGCTTGACATCGAGGCCCTCGGCCTTGAACAGGCCGCGCCGTACCGCGATCTCCAGGGGCGCGGCGTCCGCGACCGCCATCGTGCCGACGGTGAGCTGCGTCTTCTCCAGGTCGGCGCCGGGCGACTCCGAGTCGTCGCTGCACCCCGCGACCGCCACCAGGGTGCAGACCAGGACGCCGATGACGAAGCGTGTAAGTCTCACGAGGCCTCCAGAGCCACGCGTCGTGCCATCCAACAGGACCTGAACCGGGGAAACGGGTGGATCGTAGCGTATGAATTGGGGTATATGACCCTCTTCTGCTTCTTTCACCTCAGGGATCACTGTAGTGGGATTCAGCACTTCTCAATGGGAAAAAGCGGCGAGTTGGCGGCCCGCGTCCGCCCCCCGGCCGCTGATCCGGAGCGCTGATCCGGGGCACCACACTACGCCCCTTATGTAACGGTGATGGCAACGTGTCCGGAGGGTCGGCGGGCGGAGCCGCCTCCGGGCCGCGCCGGCGCGACGGGCAGAATTGGACCCGTGACCTACCGCCACTCCTGTGCAGCACGCGGCGCCGGACGCCGGGCCGCCGCCGCGGCGCGTCCCGCGGCCCACGCCGGCACGGGGGAGGGATCGCGCTGACCCCCGAGGAACTGGCCCGGGCGCTGCGCGCCGCCGGCGTCCGTGAGGTCGACGTGTCGGCCCGCCGCCGCGCCGAGTACTCCTCCGACGCCTCCCTGTACCGGGTGCCGCCCGCCGCCGTCGCCTTCCCGCGTGACGCCGAGGAGGTCGCGGCCGCGCTCGAGGTGTGCCGCCAGGCCGGGGTGCCGCTCACCGCGCGCGGCGCGGGCACCTCGATCGCGGGCAACGCGGTCGGGCCCGGCCTCGTGCTCGACTTCTCCCGGCACATGAACGCGATCCGCTCGGTGGACCCGGAGACGCGGACCGCGGTGGTGGAGCCGGGCGCCGTGCTCGGCGCGCTGCAGCGCGCGGCCGCGCCGTACGGCCTGCGGTTCGGGCCGGACCCGTCCACCCACGCCCGGTGCACGCTCGGCGGGATGATCGGCAACAACGCGTGCGGGTCCCGGGCGCTCGCCTACGGCCGCACCTCCGACAACGTGGTCGAGCTCGACGTGCTCGCCGGGAACGGGGAGCGGCTCGTGCTGCGCGAGGCCGGGGACGGGGCCGCGGCCGAGGGCACGCTCGCCGAGGTGCGCAAGGTGATGGCGCGCGGCCTCGCCGTCGCCCGCACCGAGTTCGGCCGGTTCACCCGGCAGATCTCCGGCTACGCCCTGGAGCACCTGCTGCCCGAGCGGTTCGCCCCGGCGCGGGCGTTCGTGGGCAGCGAGGGCACCTGGGGCGTGCTGCTCGAGGCGCGGGTGCGGCTGGTCGAGGCGCCCGCGCACCGGGTGCTGCTCGTGCTCGGCTACCCGGACATGCCGTCGGCCGCGGACGCGGTGCCCGCGCTGCTCGCGTACCGGCCGATCGCGATCGAGGGCATCGACGCCCGCCTCGTCGACGTGGTGCGCACCCGGCGCGGCGGCGCCGCGGTGCCGCCGCTGCCGCGCGGCGCGGGCTGGCTGCTCGTCGAGTTCGGCGGCGCCACGCGGCAGGAGGCGAAGGCGAAGGCCGAGGCGGTGCGGGGCGTGGACGCCCTGGACGCGGTCGTGCTCGACGACCCCGCGCAGGCCGCGCGGATCTGGCGGATCCGGGAGGACGGCGCCGGGCTCGCCTCCCGCAGCCCCGCGGGCCGGCCCGCCCACGCCGGCTGGGAGGACGCGGCCGTGCCGCCCGAGCGGCTCGGCGGCTACCTGCGCGCGTTCGACGAGCTGCTCGCCGGGCACGGCCTGTCCGGCGTGCCGTACGGGCACTTCGGCGACGGCTGCCTGCACGTGCGCATCGACTTCCCGTTCCACCGCACCGACGGCCCGAAGGCGTTCCGCGCGTTCCTGCTGGAGGCGGCCCGGCTGGTGGCGGAGCACGGCGGCTCGATGTCCGGTGAGCACGGGGACGGGCGGGCCCGCGGCGAGCTGCTGCCGCTGATGTACTCGCCCGAGGCGATCGACCTGTTCGCCGCGGTGAAGGCCGCGTTCGACCCCGGCGACGTGCTCAACCCCGGCGTGATCGTACGGCCCGCCCCGCTCGACCGGGACCTGCGGCTCAGCCCGCCGCCCAGGGTGCGCCACCCCGTCGCGTTCCGGTACCGGGACGACGGCGGCGACTTCGCCGCGGCCGTGCACCGCTGCACCGGCGTCGGCAAATGCCGGATCCCCGCCCCCGGGGCGGGCCAGGTGATGTGCCCGTCGTACGTGGCGACCCGGGACGAGAAGGACACCACCCGGGGCCGGGCCCGGGTGCTGCAGGAGGCGATCAACGGGGCGCTGCCGGGCGGGCTGCGCGCGCCCGAGGTGCGCGAGGTGCTCGACCTGTGCCTGGCGTGCAAGGGCTGCGCCGCGGACTGCCCGACCGGGGTGGACATGGCCACCTACAAGGCCGAGGTGCTCCACCAGAGCTACCGGGGCCGGCTGCGCCCGCTCAGCCACTACAGCATGGGGTGGCTGCCCCGCTGGTCCCGGCTCGCCGCGCTCGCGCCGCGCGCGGTCAACCGGCTGCTCGGGATTCCGCCGGTGGCGGCGGCCGTGAAGTGGGTCGGCGGCATCGACCCGCGCCGCCCGCTGCCCCGGTTCGCCGAGCGGCCGTTCCGCCGCTCGCTGCGCCGGGCCCGCGGCCGCCGGGCCGGGGTCGTGGCCGGCGACGGGCCGCCGGTGCTGCTGTGGGTGGACTCGTTCACCGACCACTTCGCGCCGCAGGTGGCGCACGCCGCGATCCGGCTGCTCGCCGGCGCGGGCTTCGCCGTACGGGTGCTCGACCGGCCGGTCTGCTGCGGGCTGACCTGGATCTCCACCGGCCAGCTCGACGCCGCCCGCCGCATCCTCGGCCGGGCCGTCGCCGCGCTCGCCCGGTACGCCCGCGACGGGGTGCCGATCGTCGCCCTCGAGCCGTCCTGCGCGGCCGTGCTGCGCTCCGACGCCGCCGAGCTGCTCGACGGGCCGATCCCCGCGGTGGCGACGCTCGCCGAGTTCCTGTCCGGCCTGCCCGGCTGGACGCCGCCCGACCTGAGCGGCCTGACCGTCGTCGCCCAGCCGCACTGCCACCACCACGCGGTGCTCGGCTGGGAGACCGACCGGGCGCTGCTCGCCCGGACCGGCGCGGCGGTGCGCGCGGTGGGCGGCTGCTGCGGGCTCGCCGGCAACTTCGGCATGGAGCGCGGCCACTACGACGTCTCGGTCGCGGTCGCCGAGACGCAGCTGCTGCCCGCGATCCGCGAGGCGGGGGAGGACGCCGTGGTGCTCGCCGACGGGTTCTCCTGCCGCACCCAGATCTCCCAGCTCGCCGGGGTGCGGGCCGTGCACCTCGCCGAGCTGCTCGCGGACGGGCGGGCCGCGGCGGCGCCGCGGCCCGCCCGGTGAGCCGGGCCCGCCGTACCCGGACCGCGGTCAGATCTCGAGCCGCTCCTCGATCTGCTTGAGCCGGTGGCGGGCGAGCGCGAGGTTGGCGCGCCCGCGGTCGAGGGCGGCGTAGAGGAACAGGCCCTGGCCGCCGCGGCCGGAGACCGGGCGGATCACGTGGTACTGGGTGCCGAGCGTGATCAGGATGTCCTCGATGTGGTCGCTGAGCCGCAGCGACTCCATGGTGCGCATCTTCGCTTTGACCACCTCGGTGTTGCCGGCGGCGGCGATCTGCAGGTCGAGGTCCTTGTCGCCGCCGAGGAAGCCGAGCGCCATGCCGCTGTTGTAGTCCACGATGGCGGCGCCGATCGCGCCGTCGATCGCCATCATCTCCTTGAGCGAGGCGTCCAGGCCGGCCATGGGATCACTCCAGTTCTCGAGGTCGTCGGTGACCCGGCCCGCGTGCCGGGGCGGGGCGGGGCCCGCCCACGGCGGACGGGACGGGGCGGAGCGAATCGGAGCAGGCCGCCGGGCGCCGTCCGGGCGATGCGCGACCACCCCCTCCTCAGGCCGCGAGCCGACCGGCGGGCCGCCGGGCACGCGGCGGCGGTGGGTCGTGACCGCGCCGCGGTTCGCCGGGCCGGGACCCGGTGGCACGGTCCCGGCCCGGCGAACCGGCCCTCGGCGGGGGACACGATCCGCTCCTCGTGGGAAGAACCGGCCCCACGGTAGTGGGCCGCGGCCGCACCTCCCCTGGCGGAGATGGAGGAATGCACACCCGGATACCGGCGTTTTCCGCCGTCGGCGCAAAATCGCTCACTCACCTGAAGTGGACACGAATTCGCGTTAGCCGGAATTAGCGTCACATGGCGAATTTGTGGAGGTAATTCGGTTTAGCGCCTGATGTCGCCATTCCTGTGGGAGAATGCCGCGATGAACCACTGTGAGCCACGGGTGGTGGCCGGTGTCGAGGTCATCCCGATCTGCGACGCGGTGGGCCCGCTGGGGGGACCGCTGCGCCGCCCCGTCGAGGAGATCTTCCGCAACGCGCGCCCGGAGGACTGGGCGGGGCTGCCCACCACCGAATGGATCCTGCACTTCCACGTCCACCTGCTGCGCGCGCACGGCCGCCTCGTGCTCGTGGACACCGGCGTCGGCGGCCTCTCCTCGCCCGCCGCCCCCTGGGCCCCGGTGCCGGGCGCGCTCCCGGCCCGGCTCGCCGAGCTCGGCGTGGCGCCCGGCGACATCGACGCGGTCGTGCTCACCCACCTGCACGGCGACCACTACGGCGGCGCGATCGGCGAGCACGGCCCGGCGTTCCCCAACGCCCGCCACCTGCTGCAGCGCGCCGAGGCCGACGCCGCCGGCGAGCCGGTCCGCGCCGCCCTGCTCCGCCCGCTCGGCGCCGGCCTGGAGATCGTCGACGGCACCGCGCAGGTGATCCCGGGCGTGCGGGTGCACCTCGCCCCCGGGCACACCCCCGGCCACCAGATCGTGGAGGTCGGCGACCTCACCATCACCGCCGACCTGCTCCACCATCCGGTGCAGCTCGCCAACCCGGCGGTGACCTACCGGTACGACGACGATCCCGAGCAGGCCGTGCGCACCCGGATCGAGGTGCTCCAGCGCGTGCGATCCCGCGGCGGCGTGATCGCCCCCGCGCACTTCGCCGAGCCGTTCGTAAACCTCGCCGGATGGGCGCCGCGGGGCGAGGCCGTGGCCTGAACCCCGGCCCCGGCGCCCGGCCTCAGTGCCGGACCACGGCCACCGGGCAGCGGGCGTGCCGCAGCACGGCGTGCGCCGTGGAGCCGAGGATGTGGCCGGTGATGCGCCCGGCCCGCATCCCGACCACCACCAGATCGGCCTCGGCCGACGCGTCGAGGAGCGCCCCGGCGGCGCCGTGCCGCGGGCAGCGCTCCTCGACGGTCACGTCGCAGAACCGCTCGGCCCGGCCCGCGAGCACCTCGGCGAGCAGCCGCATCTCCTCCTGGCCGACCTGCTCGACGTCGTAGAGCAGCGGCAGCATGTCGCCGGGCGCCCGCGACACCGGGTGGGACCAGGCGTGCACGGCGACCAGCGGGCAGCCCCGGGCGGACGCCTCGGTGAAGGCGAAGTCGAGCACCGGGTCCTGCCCCGGCTCACCGCTCACCCCCACCACGATCCGGCGGTACGGCGGCTGCGGATACGCCCCGACCACCACGACCGGGCAGGGCGCGTGCGTGACCAGGTGCCGGCTCACCGAGCCGAGCACGAGCCGGGCGAGCGGCCCCAGGCGGCGGCCGCCCACGACGAGGATCCGCGCCCCCGCCGCCCGGGCGCACAGCGCGTCCACGGCCGGGCCGGGCACCACCTCGGTGGTCACCTCCAGGCGCGGCCGCCCGGCCCGGGCGCGCAGGGCGGCCGCGCGCACCAGGGCGTGCGCCGCCCCACCGGCGTCCGGCCGGGGCAGGCCGAGGGGGAACCGGGCGACCGCGTGCACCACGCGCAGCGGGGACCGGTGCACGGCCGCCTCCTGCCCCGCCCACGCGGCGGCGACCAGCCCGTGCGGGCTGTCGTCCACCCCGACCACGATCGGCGGCGCGGCGCCGCGCGAGCTCACCATGCCGGGCTCCGCGCCGCGGCTGCCGCCCGTCCGGGCGCCTGCGTCACGGACATCGTCTCGACGGTCATCGTCTCGACCCCCTTCCGGCCGCCCCCGTGCCGGGGCCCGCGCCGGGTCATGCCCTTGGTGCTGCCCGGCGGGGCCGCGGGCTCACCCGGGCGGCCGCCGCGCGGTCACGGCCGCGCGGTCACAGCAGCGTGAGCTGCCCGGAGCCGGCGAGGGGGTCGCGGCGCTTGCGCAGGTGCCGCCAGCGCGGCAGGTCGTCGAGGTAGGACCAGGACAGCCGGTGGTACGGGGTGGGGCCCAGCTCCTCGAGGGCGCGGCGATGCTCGGGGGAGGGGTAGCCCGCGTTGGCGTCGAAGCCGAACGCCGGGTGCTCGGGCGCGAGCGCGGCCATGAGCCGGTCCCGGTGCACCTTGGCGAGCACCGATGCGGCGGCGACGGTGACCGAGCGCCGGTCGGCGCCCACCACGCACCGCACCCGCCAGGGCGCGCCGAGGAAGTCGTGGCGGCCGTCGAGGATCACCGCGTCGGGCCGGTGCGGCAGTGCCTCGAGCGCGCGGTGCGCGGCGCGGCGCAGCGCCTCGGTCATCCCCACCTCGTCGATCTCCTCCGGCCCCGACTCGCCGATCGCGTACCCGGCGAGCCAGCCCGGCAGGACCTCGGCGAACGCCTCCCGGTGCGCCGCGGTGAGCAGCTTGGAGTCGGTGAGCCGGACCGGCCGCCCGCCCCGCCCGGGCAGCTCGGGCGGCTCCGGCGGGCCCGGCCTGGCGAGGGCGGCGCACACCACCACCGGCCCGGCCCAGGCGCCACGCCCCACCTCGTCCACGCCGGCCACCCACGCGGCGCCGGCCGCGTGCAGCTCCCGCTCGATGCGGCCGTCCGCCGCGCGGCCGGCCGTACCCTCGCCGGCGGCCTCCTCCACAACCGTCCCGGGCAGCACCTCGCCGTGCTCCGCCATCGCATCGCCTCCGTCGATCGCGTCACGCCGAAGCGTACGGCCTGCCGCCGGTGCGGGAAACCCGAGGCACGGGACCGTCACCGGGCCGCCGACCGGCGGCTGCTGCGGACGGCGGCCCGGGACGGAGTCACACCAGGGACAGGTGGACGGGCTCGCGCGAGCCGGTCGCCTTCGCGACGTCGGCCGACGCGGCGCCGAGCAGCTTACTCGCCAGGTCGGCGAGCGCGCGGGCGACGGCGAGCTCGTCACCGATCTCGTGCACCATCGGGTCGGCCGGGTTCCGGCGCGCCTGGCCCACGCCGATCAGGTGCGCGTCGCCCTTGCTGAACAGCACCGCGCGGGCGTGCGTCTCGTCCCCTTCCTCGGTTATCTCGATCTCCATACTCCACCGCTTGGATTCCATGTGCGGACCCTCCCCGCATCGCGCCCGGAAGCCCTCGGCACGTCCCGTCGCGGACCTGCGGCGGGCCGGTGCCGGGGGCGCACGTCGTCGCCGTGCGCTGTCCGACTGCCCGCGGGCGGGGTGAACTCACCTGCCCGGCGGGTTTCCCCGCGTCGCCGATCCCGGGGCGGCGGCCTACCGGAAACCCCGGCCCGTCCCTGTTCGGCCACCCGCCCGATGGGCGCGAATGCCGACGCGCGGGAGGGCGGCACGCCGTCCCGGTTCGCCCAAGATTGGCGCCCTCGGCCCGGGTCGTCGCCGGACGAGCCGGGGAGCATACGTGTGGCGTCCGGGCGGCCCGGCGAGACGTCCTCGCCCGGTGGGGTCGGGTCCCGAATACTGATTGACGTTTTTTCGGAAAAGGCGAAGGGCACGCGGAATTCGCCGGATGCAGGCGGCGTGAAAAGCGGGCGCGGGTGTGATTGGCGGCCGGGCGCGCGCGTCAGGGCAGCCAGCTCACCTTGCCGCGCAGCAGGGCGTAGCCGACGAAGGCCACCGCGTCGATCAGCGTGTGCGCGGCCACCAGCGGCATCGCGCGCCGCCAGCGCAGGTAGAGCCAGCCGAACAGCAGCCCCATCACCACGTTCCCGACGAAGCCGCCGAACCCCTGGTAGAGGTGGTACGAGCCGCGGACCACCGCGGAGACCGCCACCGAGCGCACCGGGCTCCAGCCGAGCTGGCCGAGCCGGTGCAGCAGGTAGCCGCAGACGATCACCTCTTCGAGCACGCCGTTCTCCGCGGCGGCGAGCAGCAGCACCGGGATGCGCCACCACACGTCGGGGAGGGCGCCCGGCACCACGGTGAGGTTCACCCCCGCGGCCCACACCGCGAGGTAGAAGGCGAGCCCGGTCCCGCCGACCAGCGCGGCGAGCCCGGCCCCGCGCAGCAGGTCGCGGCCCGGCTCGCGCAGGTCCACCCCGATCGTGCGCAGCGACTCGCCGGAGCGGGCGAGCAGGTAGGCGACGAGCGCGACCGGGGCAACCGAGACCGCGATGTCCGCGAGCTGGAGGGCGAGGTCGAGCCAGGGCCGCCCGGGCGCGCGCGAGCCCACCAGCAGGGCCTGCTGGTCCTGCAGCGCGCGCGGCGCGGTGAGCGCACCGATCAGCCTGATCAGGGAGAACAGCGCGGAGGCGCCGAGCGACACCGCGAAGACCACGAGGATCTCGGCCGTGAGCAGCCGCGGGCCGGGGAGGGTCGTGTCGAGCTCACGCGGACGGGTGTGCATGCCAGGAGCGTAGTGGGCGCGCGAAGCCGTACGGCCGGTCCGGCGCGGCTCCTGCGGCCTTCAGCGCCAGTCGACGGTCTCGGCGAGCAGCCCGGAGTGGACCGCGACCGTGTCGGCGTAGTCGTGCATGTGCTCGCGCATGAGGCGCTCGGCCTTGTCGGCCTCGCCTGCGAGGATCGCCTCGGCGATCGCGGCGTGCACCCGCCGCGTCTCCTCCCGGTTGAGATCGGCGTAGACGAGGCCGGCGAGCCGGTCGGCGAGGATGTCCCGCACCGCCAGCGCCACGAGGTTGAGCGGCCGGTTGCCCGCCATGGAGAGGATGAGGGAGTGGAAGCCCTCGGCGGCCTTCGCCCATTCCTCGGCGTCGGAGGCGTCGAAGCCGGCCTGCACCGCCTCCCGCAGCCGCGCGTCCCAGTCGGGGTCGCGGCGCTCGGCCGCGAGGCGGGTGAGCAGCGGCTCGAGGACGAGCCGGGTGTCCACGAGCTCCGCGACGCGCACGCCGAGGGCCTGGAAGAACATGCTCGCCATGCGGCCGAAGTCGCCGCTGTCGACCTCGGCCACCACCGGGCCGCCGCCCGGGCCGGGCTTGATCCGGATGAGCCCGTGGGTCTCCAGGATGCGCAGCGCCTCGCGCAGCGAGGCGCGGGCGACCCGGTACCGCCGGAGCATGGCACCCTCGGGCTCCAGCGTGCTGCCCGGGGCCAGCCGCTGCCGGACGATGTCGCGCACGATCTCCCTGGCGACGACGACGGAGACCTTCTCGGTCCGCCGCGCCCACGTGGGAGGGTGCGCCGCCTGTCGGGTTTCGCTCATGGTCGAGGGGGCTCCACTCTCGGGACGGGCTCGCGGTGCGGCACGGCGGGCGGGCCCGGCGCGGGGCCCGCCCGCCGCGGTCGTCAGCCCTTGGTGGCGCCTGCGGTGAGGCCGCCGATGAGCTGGCGCTCGGCGACGGCGTAGAACGCGAGTGCGGGGACCATCGCCAGCACCACGTAGGCCAGCACGCGTGCGGTGTCCTCGGTGTACTGGCCCCGGAACTGCTGCACGCCCAGCGGGATCGTCCATAGGTCGACGTCGTTGAACACGACGAGCGGCAGGAAGAAGTTGTTCCAGCTCGTCACGATCGCGATCACGGTGACCGTCGCGATCGCCGGGCGCGCCATCGGCAGCAGGATGCGCCAGAAGAAGCCGAAGGCGCTGCACCCGTCGAGCGTCGCGGCCTCCTCCACCTCACGGGGGATCGACCGGAAGAACGTCCGCAGGATGATGATCGTCATCGGCATGCCGAACGCGGCCTGCGGCAGGATCACGCCGAGCGGGTTGTCGAGCAGCCCGGTCATCCGCAGCAGCACGAACAGCGGCAGGATCGCCACCGCGAACGGGAACATCAGCCCGGCGGCGAACAGGGTGAACAGCAGCTCCCGGCCGCGGAACGCGAAGCGGGCGAAGATGAACGCCGCCATCGCCGACACCGCGACCACGAGCAGCGCCGTGGCGATCGCGATGAACGTGCTGTTGAACAGCGGACGCCAGAAGAAGGACGACTGGAGGATCTCGGCGTAGTTCTGGAAGCGCCACGGGTCGGGCAGCCCGAACGGGTTGTTGGACAGCTGGCCGGTGTCCTTGAACCCGCCCAGCACGCCGTAGACGATCGGCACCACGATGAAGGAGCCGAGCGTGATGGCTGTGGCGTGCAGGACGAGCGACCGGACCCGCTTCCGCGTGCGGGGGCCCGCCGGCCTGGCGTGACTCGCTGTGCTCATCGCTGGTCTCGCATCGTGGTGATCGCTCCTTCGGTGTCACGTCTCATCACCCAGCGCTGGTAGGCCAGCGCGAAGACGAGACTGATGAGGAACATGGCCACGCTGATCGCGCTGGCGTATCCGAACTGTCTGCGCTCGAAGCCGAAGATGTACATGGTGACCGCCATCGTCTCCGAGGCGTGCACCGGGCCGCCCCTCGTCAGCACCCACACCAGGTCGAAGAGCTGGATGGTGCCGATGATCGAGAGGAAGACGCTCATCCGGATCGTCGGCCCGAGCAGCGGCAGCGTCACGTGCCAGAACTGCCGCCAGGCGTTCGCGCCGTCGATCGCGGCGGCTTCGAGCAGCTCGTTCGGGATGCCCTGCCGGCCCGCCAGGTAAAGGATCATGTGGAAGCCGAAGTACTTCCACGTGATGACCGCGAACACGGAATACAGCACGGTGTCCGGGTCCGCGAGCCACTCCGCGGCCGCCCCCTCCAGACCGATCGCGGAGAGCACGCTGTTGACGAGCCCGTGCTCGGGAGAGAACACCATGGTGAACAGCACACCGGTGATCACCTCGGAGAGCACGTAGGGCGCGAAGAAGATCGTCCGGTAGATCGCCCGGCCGCGCATCTTCTGGTTGAGCAGCAGGGCGAGCCCGAGCGACATCGGGAGCTGGATCACCAGCGACAGCACGACGATGATCAACATGCGGCGGATGTCGCCGAGGAAGAGCTCGTCGCTGAGCAGCCGCTGGAAGTTCTCCAGCCCGATGAAGCGGTCGCTGCCGGGTTCGGGCAGGCCGCCGAGCCCGTTCCACCGGAAGAAGCTGAGGTAACCGGCGATCAGGATCGGCAGCAGGACCAGCAGCGTGAAGAGGACCAGTCCGGGGAGCAGGAAAAGGAAGATCGTCAGCCACATTCCCGCTCGTCGGCGGCGACGTTCCGACCGGGGGTCGGCGCCCCCCGAGGGGGACGCCGACCGCTGCGGGCGTTCTTCGGTTGGGAGCGGGCGGGCGGACCCGCCCGTCCCCTTGCGGATACCGACCACGCGGTTACTCGGCTTCCTTCGCGGTCTTGGTGATGGCCTGCGCGACCTCCTCGGGCGTCGCCTTACCCGCGATCAGCGCGGCCACGCTGTCGTTCACCTGGTTGCCGACCTCCGGCGGGAAGGCCTGGTCGAGGTAGAGCTGGAAGCCGGACGCGCTCGCCAGGACCTCGCCGAGCTTGCGGAGGTTCGGGTCCTTGAGGGCCTCCTCGGCGCCCTTCACCACCGGCTGGATCACGCCCTGGGCGGCGAGCTCCTTCTGCGACTCGAGCGAGGTCATGAACTTGATGAACTCGATCGCCTCGGGCGGGGCGTCCGCCGCGACCGAGTAGCCGTCGGCGCCGCCGAACGCGATGTTCGCGTCACCCTGACCGCCATCCACGGCCGGGAAGGGGAAGAAGCCGAGGTCCTCACCGATGCCCTTGCCGGAGGTCTCCTCCTGGACGCTCGGCGCCCACTGGCCCATCAGCTCCATCGCGGCCTTGCCGTTGCCCATCAGGGCCGCCTGGCCGTCGGGGGTGTTGTACTTCGCGGCGAGGAAGCCCTTCTGGAACGGGTCGAGGTCGACCAGCTCCTTCAGCTTCCGGCCCGCCTCGACGAACGCGGGGCCGCTGAAGTCGCGGGTCTGCTCGGCCTGCTGCAGCGCCTCGAGGCCGCCGATCCGCAGCACCAGGTACGCCCAGTAGTAGTGGGCGGTCCACGGCTCACCGCCGGCGAGGGCGATCGGCGTGATGTTCTTGGCCTTCAGCTTCTTGACCGCGTCGAGGAACTCGGACCAGGTCGCCGGGGGCTCCTCGATGCCGGCCTCCTTGAAGAGCTTCTTGTTGTACCAGAAGCCCACCATGCCCGCGCTGAACGGCACGCCGTAGATCTTGTCGTCGAACGTGTACGGCACCAGCGAGCTGCGGGTCAGGGTGTCGGACCACGAGGAGATGTCGTTGGTGAGGTCCTTCACCAGGCCGGCCTCGATCTGCTGCTTGAGCACACCGCCGCCCCAGCTGTGGAAGATGTCCGGCAGGTCACCGGTCTGGGCGACCGTGGTCATCTTCGACTTGAAGGAGTCATTCTCAATGGCCTGAACGTTGATCTTCACGTTCGGGTGGGCCTGCATGAACTCCTTGGCCTGCTCCACCCGGAGCGACCGGAACGGCTCCTGGGTGCCGATGTGCCAGAAGTCGATCGTCACCTGATCGCCGGAGGCCTGACCGCCGCCGGACCCACCGCTGTCGCCGCCACAGCCGGTGAGCACCAGCAGCGCGGCCGCCGCCAACAGCGCGATACCGCGCCGACGCCACCTCATCGCATGTCTCCTTCCTCATTTGCCCATCGAGGAACCGGCGGGGACTCCGGACTAGGCCGGGGTGCCGGACGGTTCCTCGCGGGTGAGGTCGCTATGGGGTTTGGGCGGACTAGGGCCCGAAGGTCCGCCGCTCTGAAACTTTCGGAAGTATTCCGATAGTTTCTGTTGTGGCCCTGACGCTACAGTCGGGTTTCCGCAAGGTCAACGCCCCGTTGTAGAGCTGTTACCAGGCAACGCAAATTTTCGTCCCGGGAGCGGGTTCCGCCGCCCGGGCCTGCGGTGATGCGGGCGGATGCGACCGCGGGCGGGTTGGCGTCCGGTCCGCGCGTGGACGCGGCCGGACTGCGGCCGCCGCGTGACGAAAGGCGACAAATAGCACGAAAAGGTGTGAACTTCGCCGCATGTGGGGCGCGGGGCGGGCCCGAGCGAGTGGATCTCGGCCGGGCGGGGAAGTAAGCGAGAGCACAGCCCGGCGATCCGGGCCGCCCGTGGCCCGCTACGGTGCTGCCGCAACAGTCCAGCCCGAGCCTCCGCCACCGCGACCCGGGCGCGGAGGACCCCGAGACCCGCGTGGAGGAGATGCGATGGCGCACGAGCGTGCCGGACAGCCCGCCCGGCCCTCGGACCTGGTGGACGTGGCCCGGCTCGTCACCGCCTACTACACCCTGCACCCCGACCCGGCCGTGCCCGAGCAGCGGGTGACGTTCGGCACCTCCGGGCACCGCGGCTCCTCGCTCACCGCCTCGTTCAACGAGGACCACATCCTCGCCACCAGCCAGGCGATCTGCGAGTACCGCGCGATGCGCGGGGTGACCGGCCCGCTCTTCCTCGGCGCGGACACGCACGCGCTGTCGGAGCCCGCCCGGGCCACCGCGCTGGAGGTGTTCGCCGCCAACGACGTCACCGTGCTCATCGACGCCTCCGGCGGCTACACGCCCACCCCCGCGCTGTCCCACGCGATCCTCACCCACAACCGGGGCCGCACCGACGGCCTCGCCGACGGCGTGGTGGTGACGCCGTCGCACAACCCGCCGAGCGACGGCGGGTTCAAGTACAACCCGCCCACCGGCGGCCCGGCCGACACCGACGCCACCTCCTGGATCCAGAACCGCGCAAACGAGCTGATCGCCGGCGGCCTGAAGGAGGTCCGGCGCATGCCGTACGAGCGGGCGCTCAAGGCCGACACCACCGGCGTCTACGACTTCCTCGGCGCGTACGTCGACGACCTGCCGGCCGTGCTCGACCTGGAGGCGATCCGTGCCGCCGGGGTGCGCATCGGCGCCGACCCGCTCGGCGGGGCGAGCGTGCGCTACTGGGGCGAGATCGCCGAGCGGCACCGGCTCGACCTCACGGTGATCAACCCGGAGGTGGACCCGACCTGGCGGTTCATGACCCTCGACTGGGACGGCAGGATCCGCATGGACTGCTCCTCGCGGTACGCGATGGCCTCGCTCATCGCCAACCGGGAGGCGTACCAGGTGGCGACCGGCAACGACGCCGACGCCGACCGGCACGGCATCGTCACCCCCGACGCCGGGCTGATGAACCCCAACCACTTCCTCGCCGTGGCGATCTCCTACCTGTTCACCCACCGGCCGCAGTGGCCGGCGGCCGCCGCCGTCGGCAAGACGCTGGTGAGCAGCGGCATGATCGACCGGGTCGCGGCCGAGCTCGGGCGGCGGCTGGTCGAGGTGCCGGTGGGCTTCAAGTGGTTCGTGCCCGGCCTGCTCGACGGGTCGCTCGGGTTCGGCGGGGAGGAGAGCGCCGGGGCCTCGTTCCTGCGCCGCGACGGCTCGGTCTGGACCACCGACAAGGACGGCATCCTGCTCGCGCTGCTCGCCGCCGAGATCATCGCGGTCACCGGCGAGTCGCCGAGCGTGCTCTACCGGCGCCTCGCCGAGCGGCACGGCGAGCCCGCGTACGCCCGCGTCGACGCGCCCGCCACCCGGGAGGAGAAGGCCCGGCTGGCGCGGCTGTCGGAGGCGGACGTCACCGCCGGCACGCTCGCGGGCGAGCCGATCACCGCCGTGCTCACCACCGCCCCCGGCAACGGCGCGCCGATCGGCGGCATCAAGGTGTGCACCGAAAGCGCCTGGTTCGCCGCCCGCCCCTCCGGCACCGAGGACGTCTACAAGATCTACGCCGAGTCGTTCCGCGGCCCGGAGCACCTCGCCCGGGTGCAGGAGGAGGCGCGCGAGCTGGTCGCCGCCGCCCTCTGACCGGCGTCCCCCGGCCGCACCGTTCGCCGAGAAACCCGGCGATAGAGGCATATTTCGGGAATGTTTCCCATCTAGTGATTTGCCTCTTGTATGCCGGTGATCGACCGGCCATGATTGCGGGCACCGTGAACCGCACGCGGTTCGCCGGCGGCCGGGCCGCGCCCGTGGCCCGGCGCGCGCCCGCTGCGGCGCTTTGCGCACGAAGCCGGAGGGATGACCATGAAGACCAAGGCAGCGGTGCTGTGGGAGTACGGCTCGGACTGGAGCGTCGAGGAGGTCGAGCTCGACGATCCGGGCCCGCACGAGGTGCGGGTGAAGCTCGCGGCCAGCGGCCTGTGCCACAGCGACGATCACGTGCGCACCGGTGACCTTCCGGGACGGCTGCCCATGGTCGGCGGGCACGAGGGCGCCGGCGTGGTGGAGGAGGTCGGGAGCGCGGTCACCTCGGTGAAACCGGGCGACCACGTGGTGCTCATGTTCGTGCCCGCGTGCGGCCGCTGCCGCTGGTGCGCGACCGGCCACTCGAACCTGTGCGACCTCGGCGCCTACCTGATGATCGGCGAGGAGATCGGCGGCGGCTTCCGCATCCACGCCCGCGGCCAGGACGTCAGCACCATGTGCATCCTCGGCACCTTCAGCCCGTACTGCGTGGTGCACGAGTCGTCCGTGGTGAAGATCGACGACGACATCCCGCTCGACAAGGCGGCGCTGGTCGGCTGCGGCGTCACCACCGGCTGGGGCTCGGCCGTCTATCTGGGCGAGACCCGCCCCGGCGACACCGTGGTCGTGGTCGGCATCGGCGGCATCGGCGCGGCCGCGCTGCAGGGTGCGCGGCACGCCGGGGCGAGGTACATCATGGCGGTCGACCCGGTGCCGTGGAAGCGGGAGATGGCCCTCAAGCTCGGCGCCACCCACGTCGCCGAGAGCATGGAGGCCGCCCTCGAGCCGCTCACCGAGCTCACCCGCGGCCAGCTCGCCGACGTCGCCATCCTCACCGTCGGCGTGGCCCGCGGCTCGCAGATGGGCCCGCTCATGGCGCTGGTCGGCAAGAACGGCAAGGCCGTGGTGACCGCGGTCGCCCCGCACTACGACAACGAGGTCAGCCTCAAGCTGCACGATCTGACCTTCTTCCAGAAGCAGATCCGCGGCGGCCTGTTCGGCGGCGCGAACCCGCGGGCGGACATCCCCAAGCTGCTCGAGCTGTACCGCAAGGGCGACATCCTGCTCGACGAGATGATCACCCGCACCTACACGCTCGAGGAGATCAACCAGGGCTACGCGGACATGAGGGAGGGCAGGAACATCCGCGGCCTGATCCGCTACGACGACTGACGGCCGCGCCCCGTCCCCCGGACGCGCCGGTGACCGCGCGCCGCGGCCGCCGCGCGCGGCCGGCCGCCGGGCCCACGGGACTTTCCGCGCGTTCCGGGAGAACCACCACGACCGGGCACCGGACCTGGCACAGTAGGCCTGGAGGGGAGACCCAGCCAGGGCACGGCGACGGGTCCGGTGCCCCGGCGTGTCTGGGGGGAGGAACGGTTGCACGACGGCACGTCGAAGGACACGGCACGGGGCGGGGAGGCGGGCGAGCCCGGACGGGTCAGGCGGCATCCGGGCACGCCGTTCACGGTCGAGCCGTGGTGCGTGCGGGAGACCGAGCTCGACCTCAACACCCTCGCCCAGAGCGAGTCGGTGTTCGCGCTCTCCAACGGGCACATCGGCCTGCGCGGCAACCTCGACGAGGGGGATCCGCACGGCCTGCCCGGCACCTACCTCAACTCGGTGTACGAGATCCGGCCCCTGCCGTACGCCGAGGCGGGCTACGGCTACCCCGAGTCCGGGCAGACCATCATCAACGTCACCAACGGCAAGCTGATCCGCCTGCTCGTCGACGACGAGCCGCTCGACGTGCGGTACGGCACGCTCCACTCCCACGAGCGCGTCCTCGACATGCGCGCCGGCACCCTGTCCCGGGAGATGACCTGGACCTCCCCGGCCGACGACACCGTGCGGGTGCGCTCCACCCGGCTGGTGTCGCTCACCCAGCGCGCCGTGGCGGCGATCTGCTACGAGGTCGAGCCGGTCGGCAAGCGGCTGCGGCTCGTCGTCCAGTCCGAGCTGGTCGCCAACGAGTCGCTGCCCCAGCCGGGCAAGGACCCGCGCGTCGCCGCCGCCCTGGAGTCGCCGCTGGTCTGCGAGGAGCACGTGGCCCGCCGGGCCGGCGTGGTCATGGTGCACCACACCCGGGTGAGCGGCCTGCGCGTCGCCTCCGGCATGGACCACGTGATCGAGAGCCCCACCCCGGCCGCGGTCGAGGTGGAGAGCAGCGACGACGTGGGCCGGGTCACCATCGCCTGCGTGCTGCGGCCGGGGGAGCGGCTGCGGCTGGTGAAGTTCATCGCCTACGGCTGGTCGAGCCAGCGGTCCCGGCCCGCCCTGCACGACCAGGTGGTGGCCGCCCTCGCCGGGGCGAAGCGCACCGGCTGGGAGGGCCTGCTCGCCGAGCAGCGGGAGTTCCTCGACGAGTTCTGGGCCGGCGCCGACGTGGAGATCGACGGCGACGACGAGGTGCAGCAGGCGGTGCGGTTCGGCCTGTTCCACATCCTGCAGGCCGGGGCCCGCGCCGAGCGCCGCCCGATCGCCGCCAAGGGGCTCACCGGCACCGGCTACGACGGGCACACCTTCTGGGACACCGAGACGTTCGTGCTGCCCGTGCTCACCTACACCCGGCCGTCGGCCGCGGCCGACGTGCTGCGCTGGCGGCAGATGACGCTGCCGCTCGCCACCGAGCGCGCCCGCCAGCTCGGCCTGCCGGGGGCGGCGTTCCCGTGGCGCACCATCCGCGGCCAGGAGTGCTCCGGCTACTGGCCGGCCGGGACCGCGGCGTTCCACATCGGCGCGGACATCGCCGACGCGGTGCTCCGCTACGTGGACGCCACCGAGGACGTGCGGTTCGAGCGGGAGACCGGGCTGGAGCTGCTGGTGCAGACCGCTCGGCTGTGGCGCGGCCTCGGCCACTACGACGCCCAGGGGCGGTTCCGCATCGACGGGGTCACCGGGCCGGACGAGTACAGCGCGCTCGCGGACAACAACGTCTACACCAACCTCATGGCGCAGCGGAACCTGCGCGGGGCCGCGGACGCGGCCGAGCGGCACCCCGACGTCGCGGCCGACCTCGACGTCACCCCGACCGAGATCGACTCGTGGCGGCAGGCCGCCGACTCGATGTACATCCCCTACGACGAGCTGCGGCAGGTGCACCCGCAGAGCGAGGGGTTCACCGACCACGCGGTGTGGGACTTCGAGCAGACCAAGCCCGACCAGTACCCGCTGCTGCTCAACTTCCCCTACTTCGACCTGTACCGCAAGCAGGTGGTGAAGCAGGCCGACCTCGTGCTCGCCATGCACATGTGCGGGGAGGCGTTCACCTTCGAGCAGAAGGTGCGGAACTTCGCCTACTACGAGCCGCTCACCGTGCGCGACTCCTCGCTGTCCGCGGGCACCCAGGCGGTGATCGCGGCCGAGTGCGGGCACCTCGAGCTCGCCCACGACTACCTGGGCGAGGCCGCGCTCACCGACCTGCACGACCTGCACCGCAACACCCGGGACGGGCTGCACATGGCCTCGCTGGCCGGGGGCTGGATCGCCGCGGTGCAGGGCTTCGGCGGCATGCGGGCCCGGCGGGGGCGGCTCGACTTCGCGCCGCGGCTGCCGTCGTCGCTCACCCGGCTCACCTTCCGGGTGCGGTACCGCGGGCGGCTCATCCGGGTGACGGTGACCCCGCATGAGGCCGCCTACGAGCTGGTCGAGGGCGAGCCGTACGAGATCGGGCACCACGGCGAGCGGTTCATCCTCGGCGCACGCGAGGTGCGCCGGCCGATCCCGCCCGCGCCCTCCTACCCGCGGCCGGCCCAGCCGCCGGGCCGCGAGCCGAAGCGGCGCGGGGCGGTGCAGGAGGCCGGGTCCTGAGCCGTCCCGGGGCCCGCGGCGGTGGCGTGACCGGGATGCCGCCGGGTAGCGGACCGGGCATGAGGGACGTATCCGGACGGACGCTCGCCGACCTCGACCCCTTCGCGATCTTCGACGCCGAGGCGGCCCGGCTCGACGCGTTCTTCTCCGGCCTCGACGCCGACGGCTGGGGCCGGCCCTCCCGGTGCCGGGGCTGGTCGGTGCGGGACGTCCTCGCCCACCTGGCCGGGGAGGAGCTGTACAACCACGCCTGTCTCGACGACGCGCTGGAGGAGCTGTTCGCCCGGCTGGAGCGGGAGGGCGTCACCGGCGGGTACGACGCGTTCAACGAGTGGTGCGTCCGGCGGCGGCGCGGCCTGCCCGTCGAGCAGGTGCTCGCCGAGTGGCGGGAGAAGAACGCCGAGACCCGGCGGCACATGCGCGAGCTCGGCCGGGACGCCCTGCTGCCGACCTCGGTCGGGCCGTACCCGGTGGGGCTGCAGACCTTCCACTACGCCTCGGAGTACGCCACGCACGCCGACGACGTGGGGGCGCCGGTCGCCGAGGAGGAGCGCGAGGGACGGCTGCGGTGGCGGACCCGGGTCGGGAGGTTCGCGCTGGCCGAGCGGGGCGCCGCGGTCCGCGTGGAGGAGACCGACGGGGCGCTGCTCGTGCGCGGCGCCGGTCACGAGATGCTGCTCAGCCCGCACACGTTCGTGGAGGCGACGGTAGGCCGCCTGCCCGGCGGCAAGATCCCTGCCGAGCTCGCCGCCGTGCTGCGCGTGCTCGCCTGACCCCGGGCGGGCGGCCCGGCTAGGCCGCGGGACGCTCGGCGTCGCCCCCCGAGCCGCCGGCGGGCCGCTCCGGCCGGTCCTTCTTCGCCGCGGGCGCCGTGGCGGACGCGGTCCCGGACGCCGGCGGGGCGGCGGGCCCGGACGCCCGCCTGGGCTGCCGCTTGGGCAGGGGCGGGGCGCCGATCGGCCGGTCCGCGGCGGTCCCGGGGCCGGTACGGCCGGGCGCCGCCGGGGCGGACGGCCGGGCCGTGGCGGCGGCCGCCTGGGCCGGGGCGGTGGCGGGCCGTACGGTGGCGCTGCGCCCTGCGGTGGCGGACCCGGCGGTGGCGGTCGCGGTGGGGGTGTCGCGCCGTGCGGCGCTCGCGGCGGCGGGGCCGGTGGCCCGGCCCGCCGGGCCGCGCTCCGGAGCGGCGGGTTCGGGGGAGCCCCCGGGACGGGCGGATGCGGCGGCATTCCGCAGGCCGCTCCAGAGGTCGTTCGCGAGCTCGGCCACGCGCCGCCGCAGCCGGGCGAGCCTGCGGCGGACCGTCGAGGAGGAGAGGATCGTGCCCGCGGCGATCGCCGTCATGAACGACAGCATCAGCACCGAGAGCACGAGCAAGGCCGCGAGGATCAGCACCAGGGTCACCCCCAGGGACGCGACGGCGCCGACCAGGTCGAGCATGGCCCCTCCCCCCTGTTCGTCTCCGTTCCCCTATGACCGCTTTGCCGGATGGTTAACCCGATGCGGGAGAGCGAACGAAATCTCCTGCTACCACCCAATCAAATGACCCGGACGGGGAGAAGGGCCGGGGGTCAGGTAACCGGGATGATCTTCGCCTCTACCGGGCGCCCGGCCGCGACGTCCAGCACCCCGATGGTGCCGTGCGGCTGCCTGCGGCGGTCGGTGGGCGAGCCGGGGTTGAAGATGCGCACGCCGTCGCCGGTCTCGTCGAGCGGGATGTGCGAGTGCCCGAACACCACGAGGTCGGCCTCCGGGAACCGGCGGCGCATCCGGGCGGTGCGCCCCGCGGCGGGGCCGGCGTCGTGGATCATGGCGATCCGCACGCCCTCGACCTCGAACTCGTCGGTGACCGGCGCGCCCCACGCGGCCACGTCCGGGCCGTCGTTGTTGCCGAGCACCGCCCGCACCGGCGCGTAACCGGCGAGCTCGTCGAGCACGGCGGCCGTGCACACGTCGCCCGCGTGCAGGATGAGGTCGGCCCCGCGCAGCCACTCCGCCACCCGGGGCGGGCACGCCTTCCACCGGCGCGGGGCGTGGGTGTCGGACAACACGACGATGCGCACGGCACCCTCCTTACCGGGATACGCCGACGCTACCCCGGACGGCGCGGCCGTCCCGCGGTCACCCCAGCGTCTCGACGACCTTCGCGAGGCGGGACAGGAACTCGAGCACGTGCCCGCGGGCCTCGGGCGGCACGTCGTGCCAGATCTCGGCGAGCCGGGTGTGCACCTCCGCCGCCTTGCCGCCGACGAGGCGCGCGCCCTCCTCGGTGAGCGCCACCCGGGTGCTGCGGCCGTCGCCCGGATGCCGGTCCCGGCGCACCAGGCCGCGGCGGTGCAGGGTGTCGAGGGTGCGCGTCACGCTCGGCTGGGCGAGCCCCGCCTCCTCGGCGATCGCGGACACACCGCGGCTGCCCGCGGTGGCGACCGCGGTGAGCACGACGAGCTGGGAGAGCGAGATGCCCTGCCCGCCGATGCCGCGGCCGGCGGACCCGGCGCGGCGCGCGGCGCGGATGATGTCGAGCACCGCCGCGAAAAATAAGCCGATGTCCGGTGATCTGTCCGCTATGTACCCGTCGGAATCCGCGGTCAGGGCGGCCGAATCCGGGATCGGCGGTGCGTCCTCTTGCGCCGCGGGGGAATTCCCGGGAAGAGTGGGACCGATCGTGGCGCCCGCCCCGTCCGGCGTGGAATTCGGGTCCGCGACCGGCATGCCCATTCCCCTCCCGAACTCCACAGCGTACTATGAAGAGTGAAATATAGCATGCTATGCATTTTTCCCCGCATGCGCGACGTAGGACGTGATACGGATGATCTCCAAGCCGCGGCCGATCAGCGGTGACACGGACAGCGGCCATGCGAACGGCGTCGTCGTGGTGGGCGTCGACGGCACGTCCTCCGGCCTGGCGGCGCTGACCGAGGCCGCCGGCGACGCGGTCGACACCCAGGCCCGCCTGCTGTGCGTGCACGTACGGGCCGAGCCGATGCTCGCCGAGATGATGGTGCTCATGGCCCCCTACGCCACATCCGTGGTGAGCGAGTGGCGCGACGCGCTGGAACTCGAGGCCTGGCTGCACTGCGTCCAGGTGGCCGAGCCGCGGGGCCTCGACTGGGAGTTCCACGTGGCCAACGGCCGCCCGGCGGACGTGCTCGCCGAGATCGCCATGGCGAGCCGCGCGTCGGCCGTGTACGTCGGCACCCGCCGGCGCGGCGGCTGGGCGCGCCGCCTGCACCGGTGCCCCGCGCTGGAGCTCGCCCGCTCCGCCTGCTGCCCGGTCCGCCTCGTCGCCCACACCGCGAACCCCGCGCCCGGGACCTGAGGCCGGGCACTGAGGCCGGGCACTGACCCCGGGAACTGAGCCCGGGAACTGACAGAGCCCGCGTCCCGCGGGTAGGGCGTCGGCCATGCCGATGCATGTGGGGACCTCGGGGTGGCAGTACGCCGACTGGCGGGGCGTGCTCTACCCGCCCGGCCTGCCGCAACGACGGTGGCTGGAACACTACGCCGCGGCGTTCGCCACCGTGGAGAACAACAACGCCTTCTACCGCCTACCCAGCCGCGACACCTTCCGCGCCTGGCGGGAGCGCACCCCGCCGGACTTCGTCATGGCGGTGAAGGCGAGCCGCTTTCTCACGCACGTCAAACGGCTGAAGGACCCCGAAGGGCCGGTACGGCTGCTCCTCGACGTCGCCGAGGGCCTGGGGGACCGGCTCGGCCCGATCCTGCTGCAGCTCCCGCCCACCCTGCGCGCCGACCCGGACCGGCTGGATGAGTGCCTCGCCTGCTTCCGCGGCCGGGCCCGGGTGGCGGTGGAGCCCCGCCACGACTCCTGGTGGACCGACGAGATCCGCGACATCCTGGCCGCGCACGGGGCCGCGCTGTGCTGGGCGGACCGGCTCGGCCGCCCGCTCACCCCGCTGTGGCGCACCGCGGACTGGACCTACCTGCGCTGCCACGAGGGGCGGGCGCGGCCGTGGCCCTCGTACGGCGACGCCGCGCTGCGCTCGTGGGTGGACCGGCTCGGCGGTCCCGGCCCCGGCGGGACCGGCGCGCGGCCGCTCGACCAGGACTGCTACGTGTACTTCAACAACGACCCCGGCGGCGCCGCCGTACGGGACGCGGCCCGCTTCGCCGCCCTCGCCCGCGCCGCCGGGTGGGAGGTGACGAGAACTCCCGGAATTTCCCTGACAGCCCGGCGGTAGATCTCCTAGGCTCCTCGTTCGACCGTGCTTTTGTGCAGTTTGTGAAAGACGAGGAGAAAAAGCCGCATGCGCACGAGGCCGCCGTTCCGCGCCGATCACGTGGGAAGCCTGCTCCGGCCGCCCGCCCTGCTGAAGGCGCGGGAGGATTTCGCCGCGGGCCGTATCGACGCCCAGGAGCTGCGCCGGGTCGAGGACGAGGCGATCCGGGACGTGGTGCGGATGCAGGAGGAGGTCGGGCTGAAGTCGGCCACCGACGGAGAGTTCCGCCGCAACTCCTGGCACATGGACTTCATCTACCGCATCGGTGGCATCGAGAAGGCGCCCGGCAACCTCAAGGTGCAATTCCGCAACGAGCAGGGCGTGATCGAGTTCACCCCGGCGGCGCTGCGCGTCGGCGAGCGGCTCCACCTCAAGGAGACGATCTTCGGGGACGACTTCAAATTCCTCGCCGAGCAGGTGACCACCGCGACCCCGAAGCTCACCATCCCCTCGCCGAACATGGTCCACTACCGCGGCGGGCCCGCCGCCATCGACCGGTCGGTCTACCCGGACCTGGAGGAGTTCTGGTCCGACCTCGCCGCGGTCTACGCCGAGCAGGTGCGGCGGCTCGGCGAACTCGGCTGCACCTACCTGCAGTTCGACGACACCAGCCTCGCCTACCTCAACGACCCGGCGCAGCGGGCCCAGATCGCCGAGCGCGGCGAGGACGCCGAGCACCTCCACCTGCGCTACATCAAGCAGATCAACGCCGCGCTCGCGAACAAGCCCGAGGGCATGACGGTCACCACGCACATGTGCCGCGGCAACTACCGCTCGTCCTGGGCCGCCTCCGGCGGCTACGACTTCGTGGCCGAGGCGCTGTTCAACGAGCTCAACGTCGACGGCTTCTTCCTCGAGTACGACGACGAGCGCTCCGGCGGCTTCGAGCCGCTGCGGTTCGTGCCCAAGGGCAAGACGGTCGTGCTCGGCCTGGTCACCACCAAGCGCGGCGAGCCGGAGTCGAAGGACACGCTCAAGCGCCGGATCGAGGAGGCGAGCAAGTACATCGACGTCGACCAGCTCGCGCTCTCCGGCCAGTGCGGCTTCTCCTCCACGGTCGAGGGCAACGCCCTCACCCACGAGCAGCAGGTCGCCAAGCTCCGCCTCATCGTGGAGACCGCCGAGGAGGTCTGGGGCTGATCCGGCGACGGTGACCGCGCCGGGCGCGGGCCGGAGAGCGCGGCGGGCCCGCGCCCGGACGGAGGGGCGCTCGACGACGGAAGGGACACGGACCGTGCTCGCGTTCTATGCGGTCGGACTGGGCGTCATCGTCCTCGGCGTCGTGATCATGGTCAACGCCCGGCGCTTCCGGCGGCGCGCGGTGCGGGTGCCCGGGCGGATCGTGGCGATGCGGGTGCGGGGGTCCATGTATTACCCGGTTGTGGCGTTCACCACGCTCGACGGGCGGTACGTGGAGACCGGCACGAACTTCGGCAGCAGCCCGCCGCCCGGCAGGGTCGGCGACGCGGTGTACGTGCTCTACGACCCGGCCGACCCCGCCCGGGCGCGCGTCGACAGCCTGTCGGGCAGGGGAACCCTGTTCGGGGCGCTGTTCGTCGCCTTCGGCGTCGTGTTCACCGCGATGGCGACCCTGCTCAGCCTCCCGGCGTGACGCCGCCGGACCCGGGCACATCGGCGGCGGGCGCGCGGGTAGTACGTTGCGCATATGAGACTTGGCGTACTCGACGTGGGCTCGAACACGGTCCACATGCTGGTGGTCGACGCCCACCCCGGCGCGCGCCCGCTGGCGGCGTACTCCCACAAGGCCGAGCTGTGCCTCGCCGAGCACCTGGCGGACGGCGAGCGGCTGACGGCGGAGGGCCAGCGGCGGCTGCGCGAGGCGATCGAGGAGGGGCTGCGCATCGCCGAGGACAAGGGCGTGGAGGACCTGCTCGCCTTCGCCACCTCGGCGGTACGGGACGCCGCGAACGGGCCGGAGGTGCTCGCGCGGATCGCGGCCGACACCGGGCTGGAGATCCCGGTGCTCCCCGGCGAGGCCGAGGCCCGGCTCACCTTCCTCGCCGTGCGCCGGTGGTTCGGCTGGTCCTCCGGGCGGCTGCTCGTGGTGGACATCGGGGGCGGCTCGCTCGAGATCGCCACCGGCATCGACGAGGACCCGGACGCCGCCGTCTCGCTGCCGCTCGGCGCCGGCCGGCTCACCCGCGCCCACTTCACCGCCGACCCGCCGCCCGAGGAGGAGGTGCGGCGGCTGCGCCGGCACGTCCGCACCGAGATCGGGCGCGTCGTCGGCGGCATCCTGCGGTACGGCCGGCCCGACCACGCGGTCGCCACCTCCAAGACCTTCCGCCAGCTCGCCCGGATCGCCGGGGCCGCGCCCTCGGCCGAGGGACCCTACGTCAAGCGGGTGCTGCGCCGGGACGACCTGCGCGAGTGGACGGTGCGGCTGGCGGGCATGCCCGCGGCCGAGCGCGCCAGGCTGCCCGGCGTGTCGCCGACCCGCGCCCCGCAGCTGCTCGCCGGGGCGATCGTCGCCGACGCCGCCATGGACCTGTTCGACCTGCCCGAGCTGGAGCTGTGCCCGTGGGCGCTCCGGGAGGGCGTGATCCTGCGCCGCCTCGACACCATGCCGCATCCGGCGGCGAACGGGGCCGTGGCCACGGTGCCCCTGCCCGCCTGACCGGCCCGCCCGGACGGGCCGTGCCGGTGGCCGAGACCCGGCGCGTGCGCGACGGCGCGGCGCGCGCCGGTTCGTGCTCCCTCCCGGGTGCCGTACGGCGCTTCCCGGCGGCCGTGCGGCCCCATTTTCCGGGGGTCACATCCGGCACCGGTTCCGGTGTTCTCCCGCGGTGCCGGCCGCGTTCTCCGGCCAGCGCGCGGTCACCGTGCCAGGTGCCCGTTCACACCATTCGCGGATACCAAGTGCAGTCTTTCCCCGAGTGCGTCGGGGGCGAAGTGCAGGACCTTTTCCAGATGGACGCTCAGCCCTTTTTCCGGGAAATTCGCGACGAGCATCGCGTCCGCCAGGTCCTCCATGATCTTCAGGCCGCGCCCGCTCTCGGCGAGGCCCGCGACCTCGGGGACCGCCTCGTCGATGAGGCCGCCGCCCTCGTCGGTCACCTTGAGCACGCACAGGTCCTCGCAGACCCGGGCCGTCACCGCGTACTCGTCGGCGGCCCGCGCGTGCAACACGACGTTGGTGCAGGCCTCGGCGAGCATGACCTGAATGTCGTCCCGGACCTCCGGGTCGACCCCGATCACGCCGAGCGCCGCGTTGAGGATCCCCCTGATCACCGGGACGCTCGCGGCGTCCCGGGGAAGCCGCACTGTGATCACCACCTCCATGCCACCTCCCTGAAGGCATATCTCTCGACATGCCCTCAAGGGGCGGACGAAACGTGAATACGCCGGTATTTCCGGCGGGATGGCGGATCCGCGGCGCTACGCCGTGCCGCCGGGCACGCCGTGGAGGCCCTCGCCCAGCGCGTAGGCGGCCGCGTCGGACAGCTCGAGCCGCCTGCCCTCCGCCACCGCGGCCTCGTAGGCGGCGTCGCCGAGGGCCCGCCGGGCGATCCGCACGCACTCGTGGTGCTGCGGCAGGTCGGCGACGTGCCCGGCATGGGACAGGCCGTACAGGCTCCAGTTCTCCTCCGCGGCCCCGAGCAGGCGGGCGGCGCGCACGGCGTCGCCTCGCTTCGCCGACACCCAGGCGAGCAGCTCCAGGCTCAGCGCGATGCCGGGCACGTCGTCGAAGAGCCGCCGGGTGCGCAGCGCGTCGCGGGCGTGCGCCCAGGCCGCGTCGAGGTCCCCGGCCCCGTGCTCCACCATGCCGAGCACGTGCACCGCGATGCTCCGCGCCCACAGCTCCCCGGCCTCGTTGCAGGTGGCGATCGCCTCCTCCAGCAGCGACCGGGCCTGCTGCCAATCGCCCATGCGGTCATAGACGACCGCGAGCTGCGACAGGCCGACGAGCACGCCGGGGGTGAGCTGGCCGGTGGCGCGGTGCCGCCCGATCGCCTCGGTGAGCCGGTTGACCGCGGTCTGGTCCTCGTGCTCGAGCATGGCGACGGTGCCGAGCACGTGCGTGCCGTACCCGGCGGCGGCCTGGTCGTGCTCGTGCTCGGCCCGGGCCACGCAGGTGTGGGCCATCCGGCGCGCCGCGTCCAGGTCGCCCTGGAGCGCGGCGAGGGCCGCGCACACCCACAGCGCCTTGGTGCGGTCCGGCGACGGGGCGGTCGCCACCTTCAGGAACCGCTCGAGGTAGTGGCGGCCCTCCCGGAGCAGCCCGGCGGCGAGCCACAGGTACCACAGCGAGCAGGCCATCTTCAGGCCCGGCTCGTGCTCGGCCGGGCGGCGCAGGCAGTAGTGGAGCGCCACGCGGAGGTTGGGCAGGTCGTGGGTGAGCCTGCGGTACCAGTCGATTTGCGAGCGGCCCGCCCAGGCCCGCTCGCCCTCGAGGACGCGCTGCAGGTAGAAGTCCCGGTGCCGCTCCCGGGCGATCGACTCCTCGCCGCGCTCGCGCAGCCGCTCCCGGCCGTGCTCGGCGACCGCGCCGGGGAGGCGGTAGCGCCGCCCGCCGGTCGGGGTCTCCTGGGGGACCACGATCCCGGCCCGGATCAGCCCGGGCAGCGGCGCCGGGTCCGCGGCGGGCGGCCCGCCGCGCCGGTGCACGAACTCGGCGGCCCACTGATCGAAGCCCCCGGTGAACACCGACAGATCCGCCCACAGCCGCCGCTCGGCCGGCTCGCACAGCTCGTAGGTCCAGTCGATCACGGCGCGCAGCCGCCGCTCCGGGGTGATCGCGCCGGGCGACCCCTCGTGCCGCGCGAGCCGCTTGCCGAGCCCGGCGGCGACGACCCCCGCGGGCAGGTGGGCGAGCCGGGCGGCGGCGAGCTCGATCGCGAGCGGGATGCCGCCGAGCATGCGGCACAGCTCGGCGAGCTCGTCCACATCCCGGCGGTCCGCGGGGCCGGCGGCCTCGCCGGCGCGGTCCGAGCCGGTGGTGTCCGGGCCGGCGGAGTCCGGGCCGGCGGCGCGGGCGAGCAGCAGCCGCATCGCCGGGGCCTCGGCGGGATCCGCGCCGGGCGCGGGCAGGTCCAGCGGCGGCACCGGCCGGACCCGCTCGCCGGGCACGCCGAGCGGCGCCTGGGCGGTGACGAGCACGTGCAGCCCGGGGGCCGCCTCCAGCAGGTCCCGCACCAGCGCGGCGCAGGCGCCGGTGACCGCGCCGCCCCCGTCGAGCAGGTCGAGCAGGATGAGCAGCCGTTTGTCGGCGAGGTAGTCGGCGAGCGCCGCGGCGGCGGGCCGGGCCGTCTGGTCCTGGGCCCGCAGCGGGTGCAGCACCACGTGGGGCAGCAGCTCCGGGTCGGTCTGGCCGCAGATCTCGACGAACCAGACGCCGTGCGGGAACCCGTGGCGCGCCCGGTCCGCGGCGGCGCGGGCGAGGCGCGTTTTTCCGATTCCGCGCATTCCGGTCAGCGTCACGAGCCGGGCATCGGCCAGCAGCCGGGCTATTTCGGTCAGCTCGCCGTCGCGTCCGATAAAGTCGGACGTGTCAGGAGGCAGGTTTCCCGCCCATCGCTGAATATCCGGCCCGGTCACCTCGTCCCCAGTGCGCCTCGGAAAACACGGAGGGCACCAATCCTAATCCACCCAAGAAGGTAAAAGGTAAGCCCATCCGATGAATCGCTCGAATGTCGCCGGTCAGGGCGGATCTCCGAGTTTGCATCACAAACCGGCCTGGCCGGGCGTCGGGACGCGGAGTGAAACCTTCCCCGGCCCGCCCCGGGCGGCCGGGGCTAGCGCGGCACCACGGGCAGGATGACCGCCGAGGGCCGGCGCGGGTCGTGGAAGACCTCCAGCTCGGTGGGGACCATCGTCCCGCCGCCGCCCAGCAGCGGCTCGCCGGTCCCGGTGTTGCGGGCGATCCGCGGGTAGGCGCCGCCCGCCACGTGCACCCGGATCCGGTGCCCCCGGCGGAACCGGTGCCCGATCGGCCACAGCTCCACCGGCACCCGGCGCACCCCGTCCGCATCCGGCGGGGCCACCCCCGGCGCGAGCCGGCGCACCCCCTCGCACACGTTGAGCGACCGCCCGTCGGGGTGCACGTCGCACACCCGCACCACCACGTCGGCGTGCTCCCGGCTGGGCCGTACGAAGATCTCGGCGGTGACCGGGCCGATCGCCTCCACGTCCGCGGCGAGCGCCGGGGAGGTGTAGACGAGCACGTCGTCCCGGGCCTCGAGCGGGCGGTTGTCCCGCGGCTCGGAGTTGCCCACGAGCACCGGGCCGCCGATCACCGGGGTGGGCGAGCGCGGGTCGTACCGGAACCGGTCCGGCCCCGAGCCGGCCGGGCCGGCCCGGTCGAGGGCGAACCCCGGCTGCAGGTGCCAGCGCTCGAGGCGCATGCCCGGCACCGGCCAGTCCGGGTGGTCCTGCCACTCGTCCGCCCCCGTGACGTACAGCCGCACCGGGTTGGCGCGCAGGCCGGAGGCGTCGCCGAGCAGGTGCGCGCGGAACCAGGCGACGGCCTCGGCGTGCGCCACCGGCCAGTGCCGCACGTCCAGGTGGTACCAGGGCCCGATCGTCAGGTACGGCCGGCGGCCGGCCGCCCGCAGCGCGAGGTAGTCCTTCACCTGCCACGGCAGGAACACGTCGTACCACCCGCCGAGCAGGGTCACGGCCGCCTCGACCTCGCCCACGCGGTCGGAGAAGTCCCGTTTGCGCCAGTAAGGGGCGGACGGGTCGGCGTGGTGGGTGAGCAGCTCGCGGAAGAACGGCAGCGGCCGCCCCGCGGACAGCAGGTCGAGCTCGTGCGGCGGCCGCCCGGTGCGCACCGCCCGCCGGGTCAGGCGCGGCGCGAGCAGCGCCCGCGCCCGGCCCAGCGGCCCGTCGAGGCGCGCGGCGAGCGTGGTCCAGATCAGCGAGGACTCCAGGGCGAACGACCCGCCGATGTAGGCGGCGTCGCGGAACTGCGAGGCGGCCACCTGGACGGACATGGCGGCGAGGTCGCGGGCGTACGGCGCGACCGCCCACTGGGTGTAGCCGAGGTAGCTCGGCCCGTGCATCGCGAACCGCCCGCCGTACCACGGCCGGGAGCGCAGCCACTCCACCGTGGCCATGCCGTCCTCGTGCTCGTCGAGCGGGTCGGGCTCGCCGCCGGAGCCGAACGTGCCCCGGCAGCTCTGCAGCACCACCTGGAAGCCGCGCCGGGCGAACGCCCAGCCGTAGGCGAGGCCGATCGCGCCGCGCCTGCCGTACGGCGAGCGGATGAGGATCGTGGGCGGCCGGACCATCCCGGCCGGGATGTAGCGGTCGGCGAGCAGCGTCACGCCGTCCCGCATGGGCACCGGCAGGTCGCGCCTGACGATGACCCGGTGCGCCGCCCCTGGCATGACCCTCCCGTCGGCGACCCGCTCGTGCCACTCGCTGATGTACCCGTTGGTAACAGAAGGCGGCCGCGCCGCCAAGGCCGCCCCCGTGCCACGGCCTCGGCGGCCGGCCCCGCCCGCCGGGCCCGTCCGCGGCGCGCGGCCCGGGCCGGCCGGCACCGACGTTCTTCCCCGGCGCGGGTCAGCGGCCGGTCCGCGAAGGGTCAGCGGCCGATCAGCGGTCGGTCGGCGCTCGCGCGTATTCCGGCGGTTACGGCACGACAGGAAAACGCGGTGAGAACGTACAAAATGGCTTAAAGCCCATAAAAGGGTTTTTGGCGGTGTTGGCGCATGAGCGCCGATCCCGTGCCAGGCCAGGGAGTTCGTGCCGCCGGATGCCGGTGTGGCGGCGGTGTGTCCGTGTTGCCGCATGCGCCCCCGCTCGCTAGCATGCAGGCCATGCGAAACCATCCGTACCGGCAGTGGTGGCGCCGCTTCTAGGCGGCGCGTTGGTTTCGCATCCGCTGAGCCACACGGCCGCCTGGACGGGCGGCCTTTTTCGTGTCCGCCATCCAGGCGTCCGATCACGACACGACGCAGGGGTGACGGAATGGAGACGAGCGGATATACCACCGCGGGTGGAGTCGGCGTCGAGGTTGAGGTCCGCGACGTGCCGGAGACGGCCCTCGAGGAGATCGTCGACGCGGTGGGGGAGCGGCGCGGCGGCGTGCTCTCCTCCGGCATGGAGTACCCCGGCCGGTACAGCCGGTGGCACCTCGCCTACGTCGATCCCTGCCTGGAGATCGTCGCGCGGGGCCGCCGCATCGGCGCGCGGGCGCTCAACGAACGCGGCCGCGTGCTGCTCCCGGTGGTGACCACCTGCCTGCTCAACGCGGGCAAGCCCACCGGCGAGCCGACCGCGGACCACGTCGAGGTGTTCATCCCGGAGAGCGAGGACATCCTCCCCGAGGAGATGCGCAGCCGCCGCCCGACGGTGTTCACCGCGATCCGCGAGGTGATCGCGGCGTTCGCCGGCCCGGACGCCCACCTCGGCCTGTACGGCGCGTTCGGCTACGACCTCGCCTTCCAGTTCGAGCCGGTACGGCTCGCCCGCGAGCGGCCCGCCGACCAGCGCGACCTCGTGCTGCACCTGCCCGACCGGATCCTGGTGATCGACCGTAAGCGGGAGACGAGCCGGGAGTACCGCTATGAGTTCACCGTGGACGGCGTCTCCACGCGCGGCATGGAGCGCACCGGCGAGACGATCCCGCTGCCCCCGGTGCCGGACGAGATCCCGCCGAACCCGAAGAAGGGGGAGTACGCCAAGGTCGTCGAGGAGGCCAAGGAGCGGTTCAAGCGCGGCGACCTGTTCGAGGTCGTGCCCGGCCAGGTGTTCCACGCCCCGTGCGCCGACCCGACCGCGTTCTACCGCGGCCTGCGCACGTCCAACCCCGCGCCGTACGAGTTCCTGTTCAACCTCGGCGACGGCGAGCACCTGGTCGGCGCGTCGCCCGAGATGTACGTGCGGGTCCAGGGAGACCGGGTGGAGACCTGCCCGATCTCCGGCACGATCGCCCGCGGCGCCAACCCGGTCGAGGACGCGGACGCGATCCGCACCCTGCTCAGCTCGGTCAAGGAGGAGTCCGAGCTGACCATGTGCACCGACGTCGACCGCAACGACAAGTCCCGCATCTGCGTGCCCGGGTCGGTCCGGGTGATCGGCCGGCGGCAGATCGAGATGTACTCGCGGCTCATCCACACGGTCGACCACATCGAGGGGCGGCTGCGGCCCGAGTTCGACGCCCTCGACGCCTTCCTCACCCACATGTGGGCGGTCACCGTCACCGGCGCCCCGAAGAACTGGGCGATGCAGTTCATCGAGGACCACGAGCCCACCCCGCGCCGGTGGTACGGCGGCGCGGTCGGCTACATCGGCTTCGACGGCTCGATGAACACCGGGCTCACCCTGCGTACCGCGCAGATCCGCGGCGGCGTCGCCACGGTCCGGGCCGGCGCGACCCTGCTGTACGACTCCGACCCGGCCGCCGAGGAGCGGGAGACCGAGCTCAAGGCGAGCGCCCTGCTCGGCGCCCTCGCCGCGGTGGAGCGCGGCCGCCACGGGGGCGCGGCCCAGGAGACGGCGACCGCCGCCGTCGCCGAGCGCCCCGGTGACGGCATGAAGGTCCTGCTCGTCGACTACGAGGACTCGTTCGTCAACACGCTCGCCGACTACTTCCGGCAGCAGGGCGCCGACGTGACCACGCTGCGGCACGGCTTCCCGATCGAGATGATCGACGAGATCGGCCCCGGCCTGGTGGTGCTCTCGCCCGGGCCCGGCTGGCCGTCCGACTTCGGCACCTCGGCGCTGCTGGAGGTGGTCTACGGCCGCAAGCTGCCGGTGTTCGGCGTCTGCCTCGGCCTGCAGGCGATGGTCGAGCACGCCGGCGGCAGGCTGGAGCTGCTGCCCGAGCCCGAGCACGGCAAGCGCGGCATGGTGCGCCGGCTCGGCGGCGGCGTGCTGCTCGACGGCCTGCCGGAGGAGTTCGTCGCGGCCCGCTACCACTCGCTGCACGCCAAGCGGCCGGGGGTGAAGGGCTTCGAGGTCACCGCGATCACCCCGGACGAGGCCGTGATGGCGATCGAGGACCCGGCGAACCGGCGCTTCGCCGTGCAGTTCCACCCCGAGTCGATCCTCACCACCAAGGGCGGCGCCGGGGCGAAGATCATCGCCAACGTGCTGCGGCTCGCCCGGGCCTAGGCCCGCCGCCGCCCACCGGCCGGGTGGCGGCCGGCGGGCGGCCCGGAGGGGCGCGTAAAGAGCCGTCCAAGGCGGCGGCCGGGCCGCCGCGCGGCCCGTAGAGTCGTGCTCCCGAGGGACCGAGGCGGAGCACCTCGGCGGGCGCGTCCCCGCGCGGCGACCCCTCTCCGCGGCGCGGGGCGCGCCCGCACCGGCCGCGCGGCGGACCGGGCCCGCGCGCCGCGCTCCGCACCGGCGGGAGGCCGGCGCGCGACCGCCGCGCGCCGAGACGGGCGGAAGGGTGAGGCGGGGATGACGGCGGACGACGTGGTCGCGGAACGGCTACCGGAGACCGTCCGCGAGGCGCTGCTCGCGCCGCTGTTCGACCACCACACCCACCCGCTGCGGCGGGACGACCTGGTCCGCGCCCAGTTCGAGCCGCTGATCAGCCCCTCCGGCGCGCCCGCGCCGCCCGGCACGACCCACTTCGACAGCCCGGCCGGGCTGGCGATCCGGCGCTGGTGCGGGCCGGTGCTCGGCCTGGAGCCGCACGTGAGCCCCGCGGTCTACCTCGCCGCCCGCGCCGAGCTGGGGGCGGCCGAGGTGAACCGGCGGCTGCTGTCGGCGGCCGGGGTGGTGGCGTTCCTCGTCGACACCGCCGACGCCGGGCCGGAGATGCTGTCGGTCGCCGAGATGGGCCGGTACGGCGGGGCCGCCGCGGACGAGATCGTGCGCGTCGAGGAGGTCGAGCGCGCGGTGGCCGAGGAGGGCCCGGCGGCCGTGGAGTACGTGGGGCGGCTGTGCGACGAGCTCGCCGCGCGGGCGGCCCGCGCGGCCGGGCTGAAGTCGGTGGCAGCCTGCCGCCACGGCCACGAGCTCGGCCCGGAGCGGCCGTCCCGGGCCGAAGTGATCGCCGCGGCCGGCCGCCGCCTCGCCGACCCCAAGGCGCCGCTCACCGACCCGGTGCTGGTGCGGCACCTGCTGTGGACCGCGGTGGACGTCGCCCGCGACCGGGGCCTGCCGGTGCAGCTGCTCACCGGGCACGCCGACCCGGAGGCCGACCCGGGCGGGACCGACCCGGCGCTGCTGGCCGGGTTCCTCCGGGCGGTGCGGCCCGCCGGCGTGCCGGTGGTCCTCGTCGGCTGCTACCCGTACCACCGGACCGCCGCCCACCTCGCCGCGGTGCTGCCGCACGTCCACCTCGACGTCGGGCCCGTGCTCGCGCACGCCGCCGCCGCCTCGGCGGCGATCCTCGACGAGGTGCTCGAGCTCGCCCCGTTCCACAAGCAGCTGTTCGGCTCGGCGTGCCGGGGCGTCGCCGAGATGTGCCACCTCGCCGCGGTGTTCCACCGCCGCGGCCTCGCCCGCGCCGCCGCGGCCCGGCTCGACCGGGGCGAGTGGAGCCCGGCCGACGCCGCCCGGATCATCCACATGATCGGCTCCGGCAACGCCCGGCGCCTCTACCGGCTGTAGGCCGCCGCTCCGCCGCGCCGTACCGGATCCCACCGGAGCTACCTGATCTACGTTGTAAAGGCGGCGGCGCGGCGCCACGTCAGGGGGCGACCCGCCCCACCGCCTGGAACGCCTCGTAGGTGAGCGGCATGAGCCGCGCCCACAGCGCCTCCATCTGCTCGGCGACCATCTCGATCTCCCGCTGCGGGAAGGAGGGGAAGGCCGAGCCCTCCCGCCTGGTGCGGAGCGAGAGGAAGTTCATGAGCGCGCGGGCGTTGCAGGTGGCGTACATCGACGAGTAGAGGTTGACCGGGAGCACCCCGCGCGCCACCTCCCGGGCCACGCCGGCCTCGAGCATCTCCAGGTACGCCGCGTACGCCTGGCGGCAGCTGCGCTTGGTCGCCTCCACCACGAGGCGGTACTGCTCCTCGGTGCCCTCGACGAACTCGTACTTGCCGGGCTTGCCCACCTGGACCAGCTTGCGGTCGGGCGCGGGCACGTAGAACTCCGGCTCGAGCTTGCGGTAGCGGCCGGACTCCTCGTTGTAGCTGAACGTGCGGTGCCGCATGAACTCACGGAACACGAAGATCGGCGCGCGCACGTAGAAGGTCATCGAGGAGTGCTCGAACGGCGTGCCGTGCCGGTCCCGCATGAGGAACCGGATGAGCCCCTTGGACCGCTCGGGATCCTTCTGGAGCTCCTCCAGCGAGCTCTCGCCCTTGGTCGAGACCCGCGCCGCCCAGATCACGTCGGCGTCCGAGGCGGCGTGCTTGATCAGCTCGACCGTCATGTCGCTGCGGAACCGGATGCCGTCGGCCTCCTCGGCGTGCGCCGCGGTGCTCACCGTGCTGCCTCCCCGTGCTGGCTCCCCGTGTTTCACGCTCCGCACACTTTAACGGCCCCGGCGCCGCCCCGGCCGCGCGGGCCGGGGCGGCGGGGGCGGACGGCGTGCCACGCGGGTTGGGGCTATGCGGGCACGACGACGTCGCGGTGGATCCGCGACGGTGGCACGCCGGCCTGCCGGAGCCGCTGCACGGTGAGGTCGACCATGCGGGCCGGGCCGCACACGAACGCCTCGTGGTCGGCGATGCGGCCCAGCCGCGCCACCACGTCGGGCAGGCGGCCGCGGGCACCCGCGTACCCGGGCTCCTCGGCCACCGGCACCACCCGCAGGCGACGGCAGCGGCTCGCCAGCTTCGCGAGGTCGGCCAGGTCGTACAGCTCGGCCGCGGTGCGCGCGCCGTGCAGCAGCAGGATGTCCGGGGCGCGGCCGGAGTCGGCGAGGTGCTCGATGATCGCCTTGAGCGGAGCGAGCCCGGTGCCGCCCGCCACGGCGAGCACCGCGCGGTCGCCCTCGGGCGGGCCCATCGCGCCCATCGGCGGGCCGAGCGTGATCGTGTCGCCGACCCGGGTGTGCGCGACGAGCGCGGTGGACACCCAGCCGCCCGGCACCGCCCGCACGTGCAGCCGGATCGTGTTGTCCGGGCGCGGCGCGTTCGCGATCGAGTAGGCGCGCCACACCCGCGGCCAGCGCGCGCTCTGCACGTTCACGTACTGCCCGGGCCGGAAGGCGAGCGGGCGCTCCGGGCGCAGCGTGAGCACCGCGATGTCCCGGGCCCGGCGCTCGTGGCCGATCACCTCGGCGAGCCACCAGGGGGGCGGGTCGCCCGGCCCGGCGTTCGATGCCTCGGTCATCCGCTTCGCCACCCACTCGAGCGCCTCGGCCCAGGCGGCCTCGACCTCCGGCGACCAGGTCTCGGCGGCGAACCGGCGCAGCGTGGCGAGCAGCGCCTCGTTCATCGCCGCGTAGTGCTCGGAGAGCACGCCGTACAGGCGGTGGCCGCGGCCGAGCCCGGCGAGGTACGCGGCGAGATCCTCGGCGCTGTCGGCGCTGCGCACGATGCGGGCGAGCGCCTGGAACATCCGGGCGCGCTGGACGTCCATGGCCGGGGGGAACATGCCGCGAAGCTGTGGTTTCGCCGCGAAAAGGCGGCCGTACAGATAGGCCATGGCCTTGTCCGCCACGGGTTCGAGGTACGCGAAACTCTCCTTCAACAGATGTTGCTGCAGCGGCATTTCACACCACGACCCCCACGATGACCCCCACGATCGGGATGCCCGATCACACGCATTTCCGGCGGCCTGAATCGCGGACGTCTCTCACATCCCGGCGCGTCCGGTCGCCTCGGGGCGAGTCTTTCACGTTTCCGGGCACCTCACCCCGGAACGTGGGGAAACGGGGTTAATTTCTGCGTCCGATAGTGGGGGATCTGATTCCGCGAATGAACTCTCCGCTACCGTGCGGCGCGCCGACAAAGAAAGTGACTAATTTTCTTGTTTCATGTTCGGCCGGGAACGGCCGGTCGTCCGGGCGCCCTGGCGCGGGCCGCCGGGGTGCCCCGAGGGGTCAGGGGCGTCCACCGCCCCCGGCGCGGGCCGGGGATCGGAGGCGGCGTCGCGACACCGGTGCAAACCGCGGGAGATGTGACATTTGGGAAAAGTTGTGCGCCATGATGGGTGCGTTGCCCGGCAGGCGCCGTGCCGGAGCCGAGAACCGGGTGGCGTTCCGCGCGTGAACCACTGGGAGACCCCATGCCTCGACCGCTCATCGGTGTCACCGCCTACCTCGAAGCCGCCCGCTGGGGCACCTGGGTCCGCGAGGCGGTACTGTCCCCGCCCGCGTACGCGCGGGCCGTGGAGAAGTCCGGCGGCGCGGCGGTGATCCTCCCCCCGCTGGGCACCGCCGCGATCGACGACTACCTGCGCGGTCTCGACGGGATCATCCTCGCCGGCGGGGTCGAGATCGACCCGGCCCGCTACGGCGAGGCGCGGGACGAGCGCGTGCCCGAGCCGCAGCCGCACCGGGACCACTTCGAGCTCGCGCTGTGCCGCGCCGCCGTCGAGGCCGACCTGCCCATCCTCGCCATCGACCGGGGCATGCACGTGCTCAACGTGGCCCAGGGCGGCTCGCTGATCCGCTGGCTGCCCGACACCGTGGGGCACGACCGGCACGCGGCCGCGGCGCCGCACGCGCTCACGGTGAGCGTGTCGAGCCGCCTCGGCAAGGTGTACGGCGACCATGCCGAGATCGCGTTCCGGCACAACCAGGCGATCAACCGGCTCGGCGCCGGCGTGCTCGCCGTGGCCTGGGCCGACGACCGCATCGTGGAGGGCATCGAGCTGCAGGGCCACCGCTTCGCCGTGGGCGTGCAGTGGCACCCCGAGCGCGGCGACGACCTCGGCCTGTTCGCCGCCCTGGTCGAGGCCGCAGCCTGAGCCCGGCCGCCGGTCAGCCCGTCGGCGCCGGCCGGGGCCGGCGGGCGTGGTAGACGAACGCCGGCGGCAGGTTCCGCCAGATGGTACGGCTCGGCACGACCTCCTCGAACGCGGCGTGCAGCCGCCGCCGGAACCGGATCGCCGTGGTGAGCGGACGGGCGTGAGCGTAGGAAAACGTCGTGAAGGCCCCGTCCGGCCGCATCACCCGCAGCACGGCGTCGAGCAGCCTGGACTGCACCGTGGCGGAGAACGCCGCCCACGGCAGGCCGCTCACGATCACGTCCGCGGCCGGGATCCCGCGCTCGGCGAGCAGGCGCGGCAGCCGCGCCGCGTCGTCGACCACGAGCTCGACCTCCGAGTGCCGCCGCGCCAGCCGGTCGGCGAGCCGCGGGTTGATCTCGATTGCGATGTGCCGCCCGCGCCCGGCGAGCCGGCGCTGGATCTCGGCGGTGAACGGGCCGGTCCCCGCTCCCAGCTCCACCACGACCGGGTCGCCGCGCTCCGGGATCGGCGCCGCCACCGCGGCCGCCAGGTACCGCGAGCTCGGCATGATCGCGCCGGTGGTGGTGGGGGAGCGCAGGAACTGACCGAGGAAGAAGGCTGCTTCCAACGCCATGGCCACACGTTAGGGCGAACGGACCTGGTTACGGACGGTTTCCGGGCAGAAACCCGGAGCCGACCGCCTCCGCCGCCGCCGACCAGGGCCGCATGGGACCGCCGGCGCGGCCGGGCGCGAAATCCCCTCGCGTCCTTCACGGGCGCGCCGCCACGCTCACCCGCCCGTCCACCTGCGCGGGCGCGCCGCGGCGGACCTTATAGGGTCGAGCTGTGACTGGCGCGGAAGACCGAGTGTGGACGATCCCGAACGCGCTGAGCCTGCTCCGCCTGCTCGGCGTCCCCCTGTTTTTGTGGCTGGTCCTCGGCCCGCAGGCGGACGTGTGGGCGGTGCTCGTGCTCATCCTCGCCGGCCTGTCCGACTGGCTCGACGGCCGTCTCGCCCGCGCCTGGAACCAGGTGAGCAGGATCGGCCGGCTGCTCGACCCGCTCGCCGACCGGCTCTACATCCTCGCCACCCTCGCCGGCCTCACCCTGCGGGAGATCATCCCGTGGTGGCTCGCCGCCGCCGTGGTGGCGCGCGACGCCTTCCTGCTGTGGATCCCGCCGGTGCTGCGCAGGCTCGGGTACGGCCCGGCGCTGCCGGTGCACTTCGTCGGCAAGGCGGGCACCGCGGCCCTGCTGTACGCGTTCCCGCTGCTGTTCCTCGCCGGGCACGACGGCTGGTACGCCGACCCGGCCCGGGTGATCGGCTGGGCCTTCGCGATCTGGGGAACAGGTCTGTATTGGTGGGCCGGAGTGTTGTATGTCGTACAGGTACGCCGGCTCATTGCGGCGTATGCGGACGCGGGCGGCGGACAGCGCGGCCGTGGGCGCAGCGAGGTGAAGACCACCGGAGGGTGACCCGTTGAAGGCCGTCGTGATGGCGGGCGGTGAGGGCACGCGGCTGCGGCCCATGACCGCCAACCAGCCCAAGCCGCTGCTGCCCGTGATCAACCGTCCCATCATGGAGCACGTGCTGCGGCTGCTGCGCCGCCACGGCCTCACGGAGACCGTCGTCACCGTGCAGTTCCTCGCCGCGCTGATCCGCAACTACTTCGGCGACGGCGAGGAGCTCGGCATGGCGCTGCACTACGCCACCGAGGAGATGCCGCTCGGCACCGCCGGGAGCGTGAAGAACGCCGCCGGCCGGCTCCGCGACGACCGGTTCCTCGTCATCTCCGGGGACGCGCTCACCGACATCGATCTCACCGACATGATCCGGTTCCACCGGGACAGCGGGGCGCTGGTCACGATCGGCCTCAAGCGCGTGCCCAACCCGCTGGAGTTCGGGATCATCATCGTCGACGAGCACGGCCGGGTGCAGCGCTTCCTGGAGAAGCCCACCTGGGGCCAGGTGTTCTCGGACACCGTCAACACCGGCATCTACGTGATGGAGCCGGAGGTGCTCGACGAGGTGGCCACCGACCGCCCCGTCGACTGGTCCGCCGACGTCTTCCCCCGGCTGCTGGAGCGCGGCGCCCCGCTGTACGGGTACGTCGCCGACGGCTACTGGGAGGACATCGGCACCCACGAGAGCTACCTCAAGGCCCAGGCCGACGCGCTGTCCGGCCGGGTGCGCCTGGACATCGACGGCTTCGAGCTGTCCCCCGGGGTGTGGGTGGCCGAGGGCGCCTCGGTCGACCCCGAGGCGACCCTCAAGGGCCCGCTCTACATCGGCGCCTACGCCAAGGTGGAGGCCGGGGCCGAGCTGCGCGAGTACACCGTGCTCGGCAGCAACGTCGTGGTGAAGGGCGGCGCGCTGGTGCACCGGGCGGTGATCCACGACAACGTCTACATCGGCCCGGGCGCCACCCTGCGCGGCTGCGTGATCGGCAAGAACACCGACGTGATGAGCGGCGTGCGGATCGAGGAGAGCGCGGTCGTCGGTGACGAGTGCGTGGTGGAGGCGGAGGCGTACGTCTCCTCCGGGGTGAAGATCTATCCGTTCAAGACGATCGAGGCCGGCGCGGTGGTGAACACCAGCGTGATCTGGGAGTCCCGCGGCCGGCGCAGCCTGTTCGGCCCGCGCGGCGTCTCCGGCCTGATCAACGTCGAGATCACCCCCGAGCACTGCGTCCGGCTCGCCACCGCGTACGCCTCCATGCTGAGGAAGGGCGACACGGTGGTGACCTCGCGGGACACCTCCCGGGCCGCCCGCGCCCTGAAGCGGGCGGTGATCGGCGCGCTCACCGCCGGGGCGATCAACGTGCTCGACCTGGAGGCCGCCCCGCTGCCGGTGGCGCGGTTCCACACCGCCGCCGAGAACGTCGCCGGCGGCGTGGCGCTGCGCACCACCCCCGGCGACCCGCAGAGCGTGGACATCGTGTTCCTCGACGGCAACGGGGCGGACCTGTCCCGGGCCGCCCAGCGCAAGCTCGAGCGGATCTTCTCCCGCCAGGAGTACCGGCGCGCGTTCCCCGGCGAGATCGCCGAGCTGCGGTTCCCGCCGCGGGCGGTGGAGAAGTACGTCGACGCGCTGCTGCGCTGCGTGGACATGAGCGGGGTGCGCGAGGCCGGGATGAAGGTCGTGGTGGACTGCGCCGGCGGCACCGCCTCGCTCGTGCTGCCGGCCCTGCTCGGCCGGGTGGGCGTGGAGGTGCTCACCGTCAACAACCGGCTCGACGACGCCGCGCCCACCGAGACCCTCGCCGAGCGGCGGCGCCACCTGCAGCGCCTCGCCGAGCTCGTCGGTTCCTCGCGGGCCGCGTTCGGGGTGCGGTTCGACCAGGTGGGGGAGCGGGTCCTGCTCGTGGACGAGATGGGCCAGCTGGTCAGCGACGAGCGGGCGCTGCTGGTCGTGCTCGACCTGGTCGCCGCCGAGCGGCGCGGCGGCACGGTCGCCCTCCCGGTGACCACCACCCGGGTCGCCGAGCAGGTGTGCCGGTTCCACGGCGTGCAGGTGCGGTGGACCTCCACCGCCCTCGACGCGCTCACCTCGGCGGCCGCCGCCGACCCCTCGCTGATCTTCGCGGGGGACGGCCGGGGCGGCTTCATCGTCCCGGAGTTCGCCCCCACCGTGGACGGCTTCGCGGTCTTCCTGCGGCTGCTCGGCCTGGTGGCGCGGACCCGGCTGTCGCTCAGCCAGATCGACGCCCGCATCCCCGAGGCGAAGCTGCTGCGCCGTACCGTGCCCACGCCGTGGGCGGCGAAGGGCGCGGTGATGCGCTCGGTGGTGGAGGCCGCCGAGGGCCGCCGGCTCGACACCACCGACGGGGTGCGGGTGGTGGAGGAGGACGGCAGCTGGGCCCTCGTGCTCCCCGACCCGGCCGAGGCGGTCACCCACCTGTGGGCCGAGGCCGACGACGTGGACGCCGCGCAGACCCTGCTGGAACGGTGGGCCGCGGTGGTGGAGCAGGCCGCGGGGTCGTCCTGACCGCCGCCCCTCCCGGCCGGCCCTTGACCGGGGCGTTGACCGGCCGCGCTTGACTCGCCGTACTCGACCGATGCGGAATTCGTCCGGTGAATTCGCCGGTGGACCACGCGCGGGCCGGACCGCCGGTCACCGTGACCGGTCAGGCGGCGCCTCTTCCGGCGAGTGGCGAAATTCACCACCCCGGTTCCCCATACTGCGCGAGCCCGCCGTGTCATAAGATCAATGAAAGTGGTGCGGATACGGACGACGGACGAGGAGCGCTGTGAACGCTTGGTCGCCTGCGGCGGGCGGCGCCGGAGGAGCATCGACGACCGGCGCGCTCGGCTCTCCCGCGGCCGTGCCGATCGGCGGGCGGGTCATTCCCGCGGCGCGGCGGCATGGACCGTCCGGCATCCCCGGCGGTACCTTTGGGACCGTAGCAAGGGTCGTTCCGCACTCCGTCTTGACCTTTGCGCCTCATCAGCGTAGGTTGCGGCATTCGCAGTCTGAGGAAGTCTTGAGTAGCGAAGAAGCGAGGCGCGCCCACAGCACCGTAGCCGCGACTTCGCGGTAGGAGGCCGAGCCGATCGATGCCCAGCGTCTACTGCACGCAGTGCGGTCATGCCAACCCCGGGGATGCCCGTTTCTGTTCGAGATGCGGGTCGCCGCTCACCTTGCGCGGTGAGTCTCCCGGCGACACCACCTCGACCATCTCCCTCGCGGGCATCGAAGCGCTGGACGCGGAGGCCACCGGGCAATCGCTCATACCCGATCGGGCGGCCCTCGAGGAACTGCGGCCGGGAACCTCGCTCCTCGTCGTGCTCCGCGGCCCGAACGCCGGCAGCAGGTTCCTCCTCGACAGCGACCTCGTCACGGCCGGACGCCACCCGGAGAGCGACATCTTCCTCGACGACGTCACCGTGTCCCGCCGGCACGCCGAGTTCTACCGGCGCGGCGGCCAGTACACCGTGCGCGACGTGGGCAGCCTCAACGGCACCTACGTCAACCGGGAGCGCATCGAGGAACATCCCCTGAAGGGCGGAGACGAGGTGCAGATCGGTAAGTTCCGCCTCGTCTTCCTCACGAGCGGACAGCAAGGGGCATAACGCCCATGGGTGAGGCGGCCGCACGGGCGTACATGAGCATCGGGGAGGTGCTCGCCCTGCTGCAGGGCGAGTTCCCCGACATCACCGTCTCCAAGATCCGGTTCCTGGAGGCCGAGGGGCTCATCGAGCCGCAGCGCACCCCGTCCGGCTACCGCAAGTTCACCCACGCCGACGTGGAGCGGCTGCGCTACATCCTCACCGCGCAGCGCGACCGCTACCTGCCGCTCCGGGTGATCAAGAACCACCTGGAGGACGCCGAGCAGGGCACCTTCCAGTTCCAGCGGCCCCGGCCCCTGGACGACCAGCCGCCGCCGGTCCCGGTGCGGCTCACCCGCGACGAGCTGCTCCGGTCGGCGGGCATCGACGGCGACACCCTCGACGAGCTCGAGTCCTACGGCCTGCTCGCGCCGAAGGGCAGCCGGTACGACGCCGAGGCGCTGCGGATCGCGCGCGCCGCCGGGGAGCTCGCCAAGTTCGGCATCCAGCCCCGCCATCTGCGGGTGATCCGGGCCGCGGCGGACCGCCAGGTGGCCCTGATCGAGCAGGCGATCGCGCCGCTGCTGCGCCGCCGGAAACCCGGCGCGGCCGCCCAGGCCGACGAGTCCGCCCGCGAGCTCGCCGGGCTGCTGCTCGACCTGCACACGGCTTTGCTCCGTGTGGGGGTTCGAGGCGTTCTCGGAAGGTAAGTCAACCTTCGGGGCGCTATCGCCCCAGAGGGTGTTAGGTTGAAATGCGGCGAAGGTCCGCCGCGGGAAAGGAACGCGAAGCAGGCGTGCTGAGCGAACGGGCAATGCCGCCAGCGAAGGCTTCCCGCGACGCAAGCGAGAGGTGCTGAGCGGCCAGGGAGTGTGGAGTCGCCAGTGTTGCAGATGGAGGTTGTGGGCGTTCGCGTCGAGATGCCCTCGAACCAGCCGATCGTGCTGCTGAAGGAGGCGCACGGGGATCGGTACCTGCCGATCTGGATCGGGATGACCGAGGCGACGGCCATCGCGCTCGCCCAGGCGGAGGAGCCGCCGCCGCGGCCGCTCACCCACGACTTGTTCAAGGACGTGCTGGATGCGCTCGGCGTGCGCCTGAGCACGGTGAACATCGTGGCGCTGCGTGACGGCATCTTCTTCGCGGACTTGGTGTTCTCCAACGGCGTGGAGGTGAGCGCGCGGCCGAGCGACTCGATCGCGCTCGCCCTGCGCACGGGGGCCACCATCTACGCGGCCGAAGAGGTCATGCGGGAGGCGGGGGTCACCATCCCCGACGACCAGGAGGACGAGGTGGAGAAGTTCCGCGAGTTCCTCGACACGGTCACCCCGGAGGACTTCGGCCGGGCAGGCTGAGGCCGGACGGTACGGCCCGCCGTCCGCGGGCGGCGAGCCGTCGCGAGATCCCGGCGTGCCCCGGGAGGGGCGGCCGGGTGACGGCGTGGCGCGGGGTTGCGGCATGCCCGCCGGCGTGCCCGGCGAGCGGCCGCGGCTCGGGGGAATCACCGCGAACGCCACCCGGATGGATGGCTCATTTCGGGTATTTACGCTTCACGACGCGCCGAGCGGGATCGTTGACTGCGGATGGTCGCGGTCCTACGGTGCATGTGAAACCACGGTTGTCGCGCACGAACCCCCAGATCAGACCGTGGGATTGAGAGAAAGCCGGAGGTCCGCGTGGCGGTCAGCAGCGGCGAGAACAAGACGGCCGGCCGGCCCGATCCGGCGCAGCGCGAATCGGCGCGGGAGCGCGCGGGCGAGCAGGGTCTGCTGTTCGACGAGCGGCCCTCGGCGCTGCCCGAAGACATGGGCTACCGGGGTCCGGTCGCCTGCGCCGCGGCCGGGATCACCTACCGGCAGCTCGACTACTGGGCGCGCACCGAGCTGGTGCAGCCGAGCATCCGGGCGGCCAACGGGTCGGGCTCGCAGCGGCTGTACAGCTTCCGCGACATCATCGTGCTCAAGGTGGTCAAGCGCCTCCTCGACACGGGGGTGTCGCTGCAGCAGATCCGCACCGCCGTACAGCACCTGCGCACCCGGGGGGTGGCCGACCTGGCCCAGATCACGCTGATGAGCGACGGGGCCAGCGTCTACGAGTGCACCTCGCCGGACGAGGTCATCGACCTGCTGCAGGGCGGCCAGGGCGTGTTCGGCATCGCCCTCGGCCGGATCTGGCGCGAGGTGGAGGGCACGCTCGCCTCGCTGCCCGGCGAGCGTGCCGTCGCCGACCCGGCGCAGCGGGAGGACCACCCCGACGACGAGCTGGCCCGGCGCAGGCGGGTGCGCCGCACCGGGTAACCTCTGCGCAGACCCGGGTGCCGCGACCGGACGCCTGGCCGTACCCCTGGACCGTACGCCTGGGACCGTACGCGGCGCGACCGGCCACCCGGCGACCGAAACCGCACAACCGAACATCGCCACCGAACGTCACAACCGGACGCACAGCCGGAGACACAACCGAACACAGCATCCGAACCGGCCGACGACCTCATGCGGGAGAGACCGCGGCGATCCGGACCGCGGCGCCGAAGGAGCAACGACCCCGGAAACTCTCAGGCAGCCGTACCGCGTGGGCGAGGCGACTCTGGAAAGCGGGTGTGCCCCACCGGGCATACCTCACCGAAGGTGCAAATCCCCGCTCTTTTGGGGATGAAGCTCTCAGGTGCCGATGACAGAGGGGGGAACGGACAACCGCTCGCGCCCGGTCCCGGCGGGACGGGGCGCGGATCCGACCCGCTCAGGAGGTCTCGATGACCGATCGGTCACCGCTGCAGGAACTCGCCGCCCCGCCGTTCGCCTCCCGGCACATCGGCCCTGACGACGCCGAACGCGAGCGCATGCTCCGCACGGTCGGCTACGCCTCGGTGGCCGAGCTGGTGGACGCGGCCGTGCCGGAGGTGATCCGCACGGCCACGCCGCTGCGGCTGCCCCCGGCCGTCTCCGAGAGCGAGGCGATCGCCGAGCTGCGCGCGATCGCCTCCCGCAACCGGGTGGTCACCTCGATGATCGGGCTCGGCTACCACGGCACGGTCACCCCCGCGGTGATCCGCCGCAACGTGCTGGAGAACCCCGGCTGGTACACCGCCTACACCCCCTACCAGCCGGAGATCTCCCAGGGCCGGCTGGAGGCGCTGCTCAACTTCCAGACCATGGTCGCCGACCTCACCGGCCTGCCGATCGCCAACGCCTCGCTGCTCGACGAGGCCACGGCCGCGGCCGAGGCGATGACGCTCGCCCGCCGGGTCGCCAAGGGCGGGGGCGTCTTCGTGGTGGACGCCGACGCGCTGCCGCAGACCAAGGCGGTGCTGCGCACCCGGGCCGAACCCCTCGGCATCGAGCTGCGCGAGGCCGACCTGTCCGGCGAGCTGCCCGAGGGGGACGTCTTCGGCGTGCTCGTGCAGTACCCCGGGGCGAGCGGGGCCGTCCCCGACCTGCGGGGCGTCGCCGCCCGGGCGAAGGAGCGGGGCGCGCTAGTGATCGCCGCGGCCGACCTGCTCGCGCTCACCCTGCTGGAGGCCCCCGGCGAGCTCGGCGCCGACGTCGCCGTGGGCACCACCCAGCGGTTCGGCGTGCCGCTCGGCTTCGGCGGCCCGCACGCGGCCTACATGGCCGTGCGGGACGGCCTGCAGCGGCAGCTGCCCGGCCGCCTGGTCGGGGTCTCGGTCGACGCGGCCGGCCGTACCGCCTACCGGCTCGCGCTGCAGACCCGCGAGCAGCACATCCGCCGGGAGAAGGCGACGAGCAACATCTGCACCGCCCAGGTGCTGCTCGCCGTGGTGGCGAGCATGTACGCGGTCTACCACGGGCCGGACGGGCTGCGGCGGATCGCCCGGCGCACCCACCGGTACGCCGCGGTGCTCGCCGAAGGGCTGCGCCGGCTCGGGGTGCGCCCGGTGCACGACGAGTTCTTCGACACCGTGCTCGCGCACGTGCCCGGCCGGGCCGACGCCGTGGTCGCCGCCGCCCTCGAGCGCGGCATCAACCTGCGCCGGGCGGACGCCGACCACGTGGGGATCACCTGCGACGAGACCACCACCGCGGCCCACCTGGAGGCGGTGTGGGCCGCGTTCGCCGCGGCCGCCGGCACCGCCGGGGGCGCGGGCGGCGCCGCCGTGCCCGAGGTGGACGCGATCGACCGCCAGGCCGGGGACGCGCTGCCGCAGGGCCTGCTGCGGCGCACGCCGTACCTGACCCACCCGGTGTTCCACGAGCACCGGTCGGAGACCGCGATGCTGCGCTACCTGCGCCGCCTACAGGACCGGGACGTCGCGCTCGACCGGTCCATGATCCCGCTCGGCTCCTGCACGATGAAGCTCAACGCCACCACCGAGATGGAGCCGATCACCTGGCCGGAGTTCGCCGAAATCCACCCGTTCGCGCCGCGCGACCAGGCGGCCGGCTACCTGGAGCTGATCGGGCGGCTGGAGCGGTGGCTCGCGGAGATCACCGGCTACGCGGCGGTGTCGCTGCAGCCGAACGCCGGGTCGCAGGGCGAGCTCGCCGGGCTGCTCGCGATCCGCGGCTACCACCGGGCGCGCGGCGAGGGGCACCGCGACGTGTGCCTCATCCCCGCCTCGGCGCACGGCACGAACGCGGCGAGCGCGGTGCTCGCCGGGATGCGGGTGGTGGTGGTCGCCTGCGACGAGCGCGGCGACGTCGACCTCGGCGACCTGGCCAAGAAGATCGCCGAGCATGGCGACCGGCTCGCCGCGATCATGGTGACCTACCCGTCCACGCACGGCGTGTTCGAGGAGGGGATCGCCGAGATCTGCGCCCGGGTGCACGAGGCCGGCGGGCAGGTGTACGTGGACGGGGCGAACCTCAACGCGCTGGTGGGGATCGCCCGGCTCGGCGAGTTCGGCGCCGACGTCTCCCACCTCAACCTGCACAAGACGTTCTGCATCCCGCACGGCGGCGGCGGCCCGGGGGTGGGCCCGGTCGCGGTGCGCGCCCACCTCGCCCCGTACCTGCCCGGCGACCCGCTCGCCGGCGGCGATGCCGGCCCGGTGTCGGCCGCGCCGTACGGCTCGGCGTCGATCCTGCCGATCTCCTGGGCCTACCTGCGGATGATGGGCGCCGAGGGCCTGCGGCGGGCCACCGAGCAGGCGATCCTGTCGGCGAACTACATCGCCCGGCGGCTCGCGCCGCACTACCCGGTGCTCTACACCGGCCGCAACGGGCTGGTCGCGCACGAGTGCATCATCGACCTGCGGAAGATCACCCGGCAGACCGGCGTCACCGTCGAGGACGTGGCCAAGCGGCTGATCGACTACGGCTTCCACGCGCCGACGATGTCGTTCCCGGTGTCCGGCACGCTCATGATCGAGCCGACCGAGAGCGAGAACCTCGCCGAGCTCGACCGGTTCTGCGAGGCGATGATCGCGATCCGGCAGGAGATCGAGCGGGTCGCCTCCGGCGGCTACGACCGCACCGACAACCCGCTGCGCAACGCGCCGCACACCGCCGAGGCGGTCGCCGCCGACGACTGGAAGCACCCCTACAGCCGGGCCGAGGCCGCCTACCCGGTGGCGCGGCTGCGCCGCGACAAGTACTGGCCGCCGGTGGGCCGCATCGACCAGGCGTACGGCGACCGCAACCTGGTGTGCGCCTGCCCGCCGCCGCAGGCGTTCGAGGACTGACTGACCTGCGCCGGGCCCCCGATCCGGCCGCGGATCGGGGGCACGGCGCACGCCGGGGCGTACGGCGCGGCGGGCGCGGCCGCGGCTAGTCGCGCTCGGCGCCGACCGGCTGGGCCGCGTGGCCGCCCGCGGGGGCGTGGGCGTCGGCCGCGGCCTGGTTGCGCTCGGCCTCCAGCAGGTTGCGGTGGCCGAGGGCGAGGATCGCGATCGACAGCACCACCGCGCAGCCGCCGACGAAGAACGGCACGTGCACGCCGAACTGCTCGGCGAGCCTGCCCGCGGCGAAGGGGGCGAGGCCGCCGCCGATGAAGCGGACGAAGCCGTAGGCGGCGGACGCCACCGGGCGCTCCACCGGGGCCACCATCATCACGGCCTGGGTGGTGAGCGTGTTGTTCACGCCGAGGAAGACGCCCGCGACGATGACCGCCGTGATCAGCGTCGCCCGCGAGTCGGTGAACGCCGCGATGACGAAGACGTCGACGGCGAACAGGGCGAGGTTGACGTAGAGCGTGCGGGCGAGGCCGAACCGGCGCTGCAGCCACGGGGCGCCGAACACCGAGAAGGCCGCCACGAGCAGGCCCCAGCCGGTGAACACCAGGCCGAGCTCGATGGCGTCCAGCCCCATCGGGAACGGGGCGTAGCCGAGCACGGTGAAGAAGCCCCAGTTGTAGCAGAGCGCGGTGACGCTCATGATGAGCAGCCCGCGGTGGCGCAGCGCCTTGAGCGGGTCGGTCAGGGACGTCCTGCGGGCCGGTTTGGGCTGCGGGCGCACCAGGGTGATCGTGGCGATGAGGGCGATCCCCATCAGCACGGCCACGCCGTAGAACGGGCCCCGCCAGCTCAGGTGCCCGAGCAGGCCGCCGAGCAGCGGGCCCACCGCGATGCCGAGGCCGAGCGCGGACTCGTACAGGATGATCGCCCCGGCGAAGCCGCCGCTGGCGGCGGCGACGATGACGGCGAGCGAGGTGGCGATGAACAGCGCGTTCCCCAGACCCCACCCGGCGCGGAAGCCGATGATGCCGCCCACACTGTCGGAGGCGCCGGCGAGCGCGCTGAACGTGACGATGAGCACGAGCCCGGCGATCAGCGTCCACTTGGCGCCGATCCGGCTGGACACCCAGCCGGTGATCAGCATCGCGACGGCCGTGACGAGCAGATAGCTGGTGAACAGCAGCGTGACCTGGCTCGGCGTCGCGTGCAGGTCCTCGGAGATCGCGGGCAGGATCGGGTCGACGAGCCCGATGCCCATGAAGGAGACCACGCACGCGAAGGCCACGGCCCACACGGCCTTGGGCTGACGGAACGGGCTCGGGGCGAGATGGGGTTCGGTCATGCATCCTCCGGCGGCCGGGTGGCGGGGGGCGTCGGGGTGGAGGACCGGCCAAGGCGTTCCGCGGCCGGGAGCCGCCGCCCGGGGGCGAACGCGAGGGCGGTGAGCCGGTCGAGGGCCGGCAGCGCCGCCGCGATCGCGGCGCGGTCCTCCTCGGGCAGTTCGGCCAGCAGCTCGGCGAGCCGCTTGGCCTGCGCCTCGCGGCGCCGGGCCAGCTCGGCGCGGCCGGCCTCGGTGATGCGCACGATCACCGCGCGCCCGTCGGTGGGGTCGCTGCGCCGCTCGGCGAGCCCCTCCCGCTCCAGGCGGGAGACGATCTGGGTCATGCCGGGCTGCGAGACCCCCTCTACGGCCGCGAGTTCGGTGAGCCGCCGGGGCCCGAAACGCTCCAGCGTGGCGAGGGTGGAGGCGACGGTCATGGACAGGTCGCGCGGCAGGTTCAGCATCCGCACGAGGGTGACGAGCCGTCCCAGTCCGGCCGCCAGTTCCAGCTCGTTGACCGATGACGGTAAGTGCATAAGGAACTTATATCAAACGCTGATGTACCCGGATTCGCCCGCTCCGGGCGGCGGGGGCGGAGGGGGCGCGGGCGCGGTGGGGTGGCCGCGGCGGGGACGGGCGGCCGCCGCTCGTGTCCGGTGCCGGCGCGCCTCCCGCCCGTCCGGGTGAGGCGCGGGCGGGCGCGGCGAGGCGGGGTGCGGGTACGGCCCGCCGCGGGGCGGTCGCCCGCCGTGATCCGGGTCCCGCGGTGGGGCCGCATGCCGGGCGGCGCCGTACGGCGGAGCGCCCGCTCCGGCCGCGCCGGGTCCCGGCCGGTTCGGCCGGAGCCCGGTACGGCATCGGGGCGGGACCGCGGGCGCGGCGATCGACGCGTACCCGACGAAAATCGGCGTGTGGCGGGCGGGCGCGCGGCCGCGGCCGTTAAGATCCTGGAGATCGTTTGCGCGGGAGGGAGACCTCGATGACGGCCCAGGACCTGCGCCCGCGGGAGTCGCTGGACGAGGCCCGGCGGCTCGCGGAGGCCGGCGACCTCGCCGGAGCCGAGGAGATCCTGGCCCGGATGGCCGCGCGGCGCGACGACCCCGACCACGCCCAGGCGGCGGTGGGGCTCGCCGTCGTGCTCGACGAGCGCGGCGACCACGAGCGCGCCCGGGAGGCGGCGCGGGCCGCGCTCGCCAGCGGCCACCCCGAGTACGCCGCGCAGGGCGCCTGCCACCTCGCCCGGGGGTTCGAGCGCGACGGCCAGTGGGATCAGGCGCGGGCGGCGTGGCAGGCCGTGCTCGGCGTGGGCAACCCCGCGTACCTGCCGATGGCGCACCTCGCGCTCGCCCGGCTCGCCATGCGGGCGGGCAGGGCCGAGGAGGCGGAGGAGCACCTGCGCGCCGCGCTCGCCACCCGCGACCCGAAGGCGGCCTCGCGCGCCGCCCAGGAGCTCGCCGAGATGCTGCTGGAGGAGGGGGCGCCGGGGGAGGCCGCCGACGTGCTGCTGGAGGCGCTGGAGGTGCCGGACGTGGCCGACGCGCCCCGGCTGCGTGTGCTGCTCGGCATCGCCCACCTCGACATGGCCTGCGGCGAGTTCGCCGGGGCGATCGAGGAGGGCTCCGACCCGGATACCGACGCGCTCGCCATCGAGCTGCTCGCCCGCACCCTGCCGCTGCGCGGCCGGGACGAGGACGCCGAGGAGGTCTGGCGGTACGGCCTCGAGCACGAGGACGAGCGCCTCGCCCACCAGGTGCGGCTGCGGCGGGAGCGAAACCTCGCCTGGTAGCGGGGCGCCGCAGGCTCAGCGCCGGTCGCGGCGCCGGTGCAGGGCGTGCACCGCGTTGACCGCGATGATGCCACCCCAGGCGATGACCAGGCCGACCAGGCCCGCGTTGCCGGCCGCGATCCCGGTGAGCGGGATGCCGAGGGCGAGCGAGCCCATCGCCATCGTCAAGGAGGGGTCGCCGCGGCCCGTGGCCTGCCGCCGGTCGGTGACGCGCGCGTCGACCTCCGCGCGCACCTTGGCGGCGATGCCGTCCTCGAGCTTGTCGAGGAACGACTCCACCAGGGCCGGGTCGTAGTCCGGGCCGAGTTCGCGCCGGGCGTCGATCACGGCGCGCAGTTCGTCACGGGGGAGGCGCTCGTCTGCCACGCCTCCAACTCTAGGTCGCCACCCCCGGTCGTGGCGCGGCCCGTGCCGGGACGATAGCCTGCCGCCCATGGAGATCCGGGGCCTGGAGGTGGCGACCCCGCGCGGGCCCGCCCGGGTGGAGATCGACGAGGCGGCCGACCCGCGGCTGCTGTTCGTGCTCACCCACGGGGCGGGCGGGGGAGTGGACTCCGCCGACCTGCTCGCGGTGCGGGACGCGGTGCGGGCGATCGGCGGCACCGTGGCGCGGGTCGTGCAGCCGTTTCGGGTCGCCGGGGCGCGCGCCCCCGGGTCCGCGGCCCGGCAGGACGAGGCGTGGCTGACCGTGGTGGCCGCGCTGCGCGACCGCTACCCGGATCTCCCGCTGGTGCAGGGCGGCCGCAGCAACGGGGCGCGGGTCGCCTGCCGTACGGCTCGCGCGGCGGGCGCCGCCGGCGTGGTCGCGCTGGCGTTCCCGCTCCATCCGCCGGGCCGCCCGGAGCGGTCCAGGGCCGCGGAGCTGCGCGACGCGGGCGTGCCCGTGCTCGTCGTCAACGGGGACCGCGACCCGTTCGGGGTGCCGGACGCGGCCGGCGCGGCGCGCGTGGTGGTGCTGCCGGGCGAGGGGCACGAGCTGACCCGGAACCCGGTGCGCGTGGGTGAGATCGTCGCCGAATGGGTGGACGGGCTGGTGGGGGTCACCGCGGCGGGCCGCGCCGCGGCGGGTGGTCACCGATGACCGGGCCGTCCAGAGATGGCCCGGAAGGCGGGGATGGGGCCGCCTGATCGCGCCGCTGCGGCCCGTGTGGGTGCCCCCGGTTGCGCGTGCCCTTCGTCTCGCACGCCGTCTGCTCGCCCCCCGGTGGTTCCCCCGGTGTCGTGTCTCCCCCCGGTGGTGTCCCCCGGTCATGCCGCCCCGCGGGTCGCCCGCCGGCGAGCGGCGTCGGTGTGTCAGGCGGCGTTCACCGCAAGGTCGGTGGGCCGGTGCGGGGCGATGATCGTCCCGTTCGGCAGCAGCTCGCCGGTGTCCTCGAACAGGACGACCCCGTTGCACAGCAGGCTCCAGCCCTGCTCGGGGTGGGCGGCGATGGTGCGTGCCGCCTCGCGGTCCGCTGCGTCCGCGGGCGGACAGGGCGGGTCATGCGGGCACATAGCTCGTGCCTCCGTCTTCTCGTTCCCGAGGTGAATGTGGCCTACCACACATTGACAATTCCCAGTGTGGGGCGTCCACCTGCGCGGCGACATAGCCCCTTTGGGCGGTTCGGTGTCGCCGGACGGGTGGCGTTCCCGTGCACGCCCCGAACGCCGGGTCACCGCCGTGTGGTCTAAACCACAAGGGTGCATCGCGAAGGGTAACGGAGCGGGCGCGACACGCCGCCGGCGCGATAAACGAACGGTTACGTGGGCCTGTGTGCGAGCGCGGCGATGCCGGCCGAGGCCGGCACGGATCCGTCGCGGCGGGGTCGTCGCGGGCGATGCGAGCGGGCACAGTGTAGAGCGGCGCGCGCCGCCGCGCGCCGGTTTCGCATGATCCTTTCGGGTGGTTCGGGGATCAGTCCGGGATGGTCATGTCCGGCCGCCGGCGCCGGGGGGAAGGCCCGCGGCGAGCCCGGCGATGACGGCGTCGAGGCCGCGCTCGAACGCGGCCACCGCCTCGTCGGCGGACTCGGCCGCCTCGCCGTTCCAGCCCGAGCGCTGCACCTCGATCGCGACGCTCCCCATCACGTAGGCGCGGATCGTGCGCAGCGCACCCGCCGGGTCGGGCAGGCCCGCGTCGCCGAGCCGGTCGATGTGCTCCCGCAGCGCGGCGGCGGCCCGGCCGCGCGGCGGCCGCGTCATCGCGAGCGCGAGCACGCCGGGGTGGGCGAGCAGCGCGGCCCGGCAGGCCCGGGCCCAGGCGCGGGCGAGGTCCTGCCAGGATCCACCGGCGCCGTCCTCGACGGTGACCGTGGTGACGTGCTCGGCGAGGGCGTCGAGCAGCGCCTCCTTGCCCCCGGGGATGTGGTGGTAGATCGCCATCGCCTCGACCTGGAGGGCGTCGCCGAGCCGCCGCATGGTGAGGCGGCGCAGCCCCTGCCCGTCGGCGATGTGCAGCGCGGCCTCGATGATGCGCTCGCGGGACAGCGGGATCGGTGGGCGTTTCGCCGGCATGGCGCCCAGTCTCCCGTGCCTGGCTTACTTTGTAAAGGGCGCCGCGCCGGGCGGCCGCCTGGGCCCGCGGCGGCCCGGTGGACACGGCCGCATTCCGGACGGCGTACGCTACGTCTCGACGACATCGCCGAACGGCGAGCGGAAGAGGTTGAGAAAGGGCTGACGATGGCGTTTTTCCGACCGCGGGTGAGCCGGGAGGCGGAGGTCCGCTACCACGCCGACCAGGAGGTCGGGAAGGGCTACGACGACCTGCTGCGCAAGGTCGCGCGCGCGGAGGAGGAGTTCCTCCGGGCGCAGGCCGAGCGGCGGTCTCTGCAGGAGCTGCACGCCGCGGCCGTGGCCCTCGACCGGGCGCTCACCCAGGCGCTGCGCGCGGCCGAGGCCGCCCAGCGCGCCACCTTCGGCCCCAAGGCGTACGACGACCGCATCCGGCGGCGCAAGGCCAAGGCCACGCCCGCCGGCGCCAAGTGGACCGCGGAGGTGGACCGGCTGCGCACCTGGCGTGAGCGGCACCGCCTCACCGGGATCCCGCGCCTGCCGCGTCAGGTCCCGTCGAAGGCGGCCTGACCGGCCTCCCGCGCACCGGCGGCCCCACCGGACACGACCCCGCCCCGCCCGTAAGGGGCGGGCGGGGCGGTGGGCCGTCGGGCTCAGCTCGCCCAGTCGAGCAGCGGTCGGGTGTTGCTCGGGTGGCGGAGCTTGGACAGCGACTCCTTCTCCAGCTGGCGGATGCGCTCCCGGGTGAGGCCGAGGCGCTTGCCGATCTCGTCGAGGGTGTGCGGCTTGCCGTCGAGCAGGCCGAACCGCAGCGACATGATCTTGGCCTCGCGCGGGGAGAGGTTGTCGAGCACCTCGCGGAGCTGGGCGGCGAGCAGCTGCCGGTCGACCACCTCGGAGGCCTCGGGGGAGTCGACGTCCTCGATGAGGTCGCCGATCCGGGTCTCGCCGTCCTCCCCGATCGTGGAGTCGAGGCTGATCGGCTGCCTGCTCGTGCGCAGCAGCTCCTCGATCTGGTCCGGGGTCTTGTCGAGCACCGCGGCGAGCTCCTCGGGCGTGGGCTCGCGGCCGAGCTGCTGGTGCATGTCCCGCTCGACCCGGGACAGCTTCGACAGCATCTCCAGCACGTGGACCGGCAGCCGGATGGTGCGCGCCGAGTCGGCGAAGCCGCGCTGGATCGCCTGCCGGATCCACCACATCGCGTACGTGGAGAACTTGTAGCCCTTGGTGTAGTCGAACTTCTCCACGGCCCGGATCAGGCCGAGGTTGCCCTCCTGCACCACGTCGAGCAGGGACATGCCGCGGTCGGTGTACTTCTTCGCAACCGAGACCACCAGGCGCAGGTTCGCCTCGAGCATGTGCTCCTTGGCGCGGCGGCCGTCCTCGGCGATCCACTCGAGGTCCCTGCGGTCCTCCTCGGACAGGCCGGGCTCGTTCTCCAGCTTGTACTCGGCGTACAGGCCGGCCTCGATCCGCTTGGCGAGATCGACCTCCTGCTCGGCGGTGAGCAGGGTGCGGCGGCCGATCGACTTCAGGTACGTGTGCACCGAGTCGCCGAGGACCGAGGAGTCGTCGTCGAGATCCCCGGCGTCGTCGGCGTCCTCGGCCACCACGTCCTCGCCGGCCACCGTCTCCACGGTGTCGTCCACGGCGTCGTCCACCGTGTCCTCCACCGTGTCCTCCACGGTGTCCTTCACGGTATCCGCCGCGGTGTCGTCCACGGTGTCGTCCGCGGCGTCCGCGAGGGCGCCGGGCAGCTCGGCGACGCCGTCCTCCGCGACCGCCGTGCCGTCGGCGGCCTCGAGGTCGTCGGCCAGGACGTCGAGCTCGGCCTCGGCCGGCGTCCAGCGCTCGTCCCGGGCGGCGCGCTCGGTGCGGGCCTTGGCCTTGCCCCGGGCACCGCCCGCGCTCGCGGCGTGGCCGGCGAGCACGGCGGCGCCGCCAGCCGCGGCGCCCTTCGCGCCGGCCTTCCCGCCGGTCCGGGCGCCGGTCCGCTTGGTCGTGGCGGACTTCGCCCCCGTGGTGCGGCGGGCGGTGGTCCTGGTCCTGCTGGTCGTGGTGGTCTTGGCGGTCATCTCTGGCGCCTCCGCGCCGGTGTTCTCGGTCTCGGTGGCGAGGCGGACGCCCGCCTCGGCGAGTTCGCGTAGTATGGAGCGACCCTGGGCGGGATCGATGCCGGCCCGGGTGAACGCGTCACGCAGCTCCGACAGCGAAAGGTGACCCTGGGCTCGCCCGCGATCGAGGAGTTCGCCGAGGGTCGTCGGGCCGGTCGCGCGCCCGGTCGAGGTCGCCGCGGCAGATCGGGGCATGAGGACACCTCCTCCGGGTCACGGAGCCGTCGTGGGTGGGTGATCGGGTGGGGTGGCTGGGCGGGCTGAGTGGTGCGGCACCAGTGTTAATAACGCCCATCGGCGCAGATTGTTCCCGCCTGCGCCGATAGAGGGGTTAGTGTCATTTGTCGCATTGATCGGCCGGAATGATCGTCCGGCCCGCCGCCCATGCCCGCGGACGGCCCGCACCCGGAGGCGTCCAGGCAGGGGAGAGGCGCCGGACGGGCACGGCCGCCACCCGCGGCCCGTCGGGCGCCCTGCGCTCTCGCCGGCGACGGCCCGGCGACCCGCCGCCGAGCCGTACCGCCGGCGTCGTCCGATCCCCCGGCTACTGGCCGGGCTCGACGGCGACCACCGGCATGCGGTGCGGCCGGGCCTCGCGGATGCGCTCGTCGGTCCAGTACTTCAGCACGGTCTCCGGGTCGGTGGTGAGCCGGCGGGTCACCACGATGTCGTTCGCCGCGGCCGAGGAACCGGCCTCGCGGCGCTCCCGCCTGGCCGTGCCGCCCGGCACGGTGAGCGGGGCCGGCGCGGCGGAGGACGGCTCGACCGGTGTGCTGTCCCGCCCGGTCTCGGCCTGCCGTTCCACCTGGTCGATGCGCGCGGCGGAGGCCGCGACCGCGATCGACGCGCCTCCGGCGAGGATGAGGCCGGTGAGGCCGGCGGAGATCCACATCCTGCTGGTCGGTTTCATCGGCGCGTCCTCCCTGTGCGTCTGATCCCTGTGACGTGGCGGCACGTGGTCCGGTTCCCCGCCGCCCGGTCGGAGCGTCCCGCCTCGCGGCGCGCGCTCGGCCCGTGCTCTCGCCGTGGGTGGTGCGGCCGGGCGGCGCGCCGCGCCGATATCATGCCCGCTTCCCGGTAAAGAGAGGCTCAGCGTTCGGCCTGGTCCCTAAGGGATGCATCGGCCGGGTTCCCCTGGGCCGGCCCGCCGGCCGGCTCGGGTACGGCGCCGCGGCGCAGCGCCGCGAGGTCGGGCTTGCCGTTGGGGAGCTGGGGGAGGGCGGGGACCAGCTCCAGGGCGCGCGGGGCGGCGTACCCGGGCAGCCGCTGTTTGCAGTACGCGCGGATCTCCGCCAGGTCCGGGGGAGCGGCCGGGTCGGCGGGCACCACCACGGCGACCACCCGCTCGCCCCACTCGGGGTCGGGCCGGCCCACCACGGCGACGTCGGCGATCGCCGGGTGCTCGGCGAGCACGCCGGCGAGCGCCCCGGCCACCACCTTCTGGCCGCCGGTGATGATGACGTCGTCGGCGCGGCCGAGCACGCGCAGCCGCCCGCCGTCGAGCTCGCCGATGTCGGAGGTGACGAACCAGCCGTCCTCGAGGCTGCGGGCGGTCAGGTCGGGGCGCAGCCGGTAGCCGGAGAACAGCACCGGCCCGCGGATGCGGATCCGCCCGTCGTCCCCCACCTTCAGATCTACTTTGTAAAGGGGGTGGCCGTCGTACACGCATCCGCCGCACGTCTCGCTCATGCCGTACGTGGTCACCACGCGGGAGCCCGGCGACGCGGACTCGGCGAACTCGGCGAGGAGCCGGGCGGGCGCGGCCGCGCCGCCGAGCAGGAGGGTGCGGAACGGCGGCAGGCCGCCGCGGCCGGCGGCGTCGAGCAGGCGGCGCAGCTGGGTCGGGACGAGGGACAGGTGGGCGATCCCGCCGTCGGCGAGCGTGGCGAGCACGTCGCCGGCCGAGAACCGGGGGTGGATCACCGGCTCGGTGCCGCTCTCCAGCGACCGCACCAGCACCTGCATGCCGGAGATGTGCGACGGCGGCACGCAGCACAGCCACCGGTCGCCGGGGCGGGCGCCGATCCGGCGCAGCGACGCCCTCGCCGAGGCGCGCAGCGCCGCCGCGGTGAGCTCCACGCCCTTGGGACGGCCGGTCGACCCGGAGGTGGCGATGATCACCGCGATCTCCTCGGCCACCCCCACCCCGTCCGGGCAGGGCCGCACCCCCTCCGGGGTGACCAGATGGGTGGGGCGCAGCGTCTCGAGGGCGGCGCGCAGCGCGGGGGCCGGCAGGTCGGGGGAGAGCGGCAGTACGGCCGGGCCCTCGCCGCTCAGCGCCCGCCGGACCGCCTCGAACAGCTCCACCCCCGCGGGGAGCAGGAGGGCGTGCACGGGACGGGTCGACACGGTCGTAAGGTTAGTGCCAGCGCGCGCGGCGATGAGCACGCGAAACGGCGCGCGCCGGGCGCCGTCCCGGGCCGAGCCGCGCGCAACGGGAGCGCAGGGCCGATCGGCGAAGGAGGGTCACGTGGGCGAGGGGACGACCAGCGTGGGCCGGACATCTCCCTGTCCGCCGGGCGCCCGCCGGGCGGCCCGCGGGGGCGGGGAGGGCGGGTGAACCCGGCCACCGCGCTCGCCACCGTCCTCCTCGACGAGCTCGCCCGGTGCGGGCTGACCGACGTGGTGCTCGCCCCCGGGTCCCGGTCGGCGCCGCTCGCGCTCGCCGCCCACCAGGACGCGCGGCTGCGCATGCACGTGCGCATCGACGAGCGGTCGGCGGGCTTCCTCGCCCTCGGCATCGCCCGGCGCTCCGGCCGGCCCGTCGCGGTGATCTGCACCTCGGGGACGGCGGCGGCGAACCTGCACCCGGCGGTGATCGAGGCGCACCAGAGCGGCGTGCCGCTGCTGCTGCTCACCGCGGACCGGCCGCCGGAGCTGCGCGACACCGGCGCCAACCAGACGATCGACCAGATCAAGCTGTACGGCTCGGCGGTGCGCTGGTTCGCCGAGGTGGGGGTGCCCGAGGAGCGCCCCGGCCAGGTGGCGTACTGGCGGTCGCTCGCCGCCCGCGCCTACCAGCGGTCGCTCGGACCGGCCGACCCGGGACCGGTCCACCTCAACCTCGCCTTCCGCGAGCCGCTCATCCCGGACGGGGACACGAGCTGGTGCGAGTCCCTCGAGGGCGACGCGACCGGGCCGTGGGTGCGGGTGCGCAACTCCCCGCCGTCGGCCGCGCTGCACGTCCCGGCGACCCCGCGCGGGGTGCTCGTGGTCGGCGCCGGCGCGGTGAACGTGCGCCGGTACGTGGCCGCGGCGGGCATGGCGGGCTGGCCGATCCTGTCCGAGCCGCACGGCGGCGGCCGGTACGGCGACCACGCGATCTCCACCTACCACTTCCTGCTCGGCATGCCGGAGTTCGCCGAGACGCACCGGCCCGACGTGGTGGTGACGCTCGGGCGGCCCGGCCTGTCCCGGCCGCTGCTGTCCTGGCTGAAGCGGGCCGAGGAGCACATCGTCGTCGCGCCCGACCTGTCCCGCTGGCCGGACCCGACCCGCTCGGCCACCCAGGTCGCCCAGGTGGTGGAGATCCCGGTGGCGAGCGGCGGGGACGGCTGGCTGCGCTCCTGGCGGCGGGCCGAGGCGGCCGCGCGGGACGCGATCGACCGGGTGCTCGACTCCGGCGGGCTCACCGAGCCCCGCCTCGCCCGGGACCTCGCCGCGAGCCTGCCGAACGGCGCGCTGCTGTTCTGCGGCTCCTCGATGCCGGTGCGCGACCTCGACCAGGTGATGCGGCCCCGCCGCGGGCTGCGGGTGATGGCGAACCGCGGCGCCTCGGGCATCGACGGCCTGGTGTCCACCGCGATCGGCGCTGCGCTCGCCCACGACGGGCCCGCATACGCGCTGATCGGCGACCTGTCGCTGCTGCACGACCAGAACGGGCTCATCCTCGGGCCGCGCGAGCCCCGGCCCGACCTGTGCCTGGTGGTGGTGAACAACGACGGCGGCGGCATCTTCTCGCTGCTGCCGCAGGCCGCGCTCACCGGCCCGTTCGAGCGGGTCTTCGGCACCCCGCACGGCGTGGACATCGGCTACCTCGCCGCCGCGACCGGCACGCCGTACACGGCGCTGTCGTCGATCGCGGACCTGCCGAAGGCGATCCGCGGCGAGGGGCTGCGGATCGTGGAGGCCCGCACCGACCGGGCGGAGAACGCGGCCGTGCACGCCGCGCTGCGCGACGCGGTCCGGGCGGCGGTCCGCGCCGTGCTGTGACCCCGCAGACCCCGGCACGGCCGCGGGTACGGCGCGGCGCGGTCAGCGCTCGATGAGCGTGACCTCCAGCGAGTAGTGCGAGGCGCGGCACAGGTGCGAGCCGTGCTCCACGGCCCGGCCCCGGTCGTCGTATGTGGTGCGTTCCATAGTGATCAACGGCGCGCCGCGGCGGTCCTCGAGCAGCCGCGCCTCGGCGGGGGTGGCGGCGCGGGCGCCGACCCGCTGGTTCGCCACCCGCATCCGCACCCCGGAGGCGCGCAGCAGCTCGTACAGGCCGCGCCGCTGCAGCGTCTCGGCGGAGAGCGGGACCAGGCCGGCGGGCAGCCAGTTGCGCAGCAGGGCGATCGGCTCCCCGCGGGCGTACCGCAGCCGCTCCATGCGCACCACCTCGGTGCCGGGCGGCACGCCGAGGTGGGCCGCGGTCGCCTCGTCCGCGGGCACCGTGGTGATCTCCAGCACCCGGGTGGACGGCTCCCGCCCGGCCCGGCGCAGGTCGTCGTGGAGGCCGGTGAGCTCGACCGGGCGCCTGACCTGGCCGTGCACCACCTGGGTGCCGACGCCGCGCTTGCGCACCAGCAGGCCCTTGTCCACCAGGTACTGGATCGCCTGGCGCACGGTGGGCCGGGACAGACCGAGCCGGTCGGCGAGCCGGATCTCGTTGTCGAGCCGGGCGCCGGGGGCGAGATCCCCGCGCCGGATCGCCTCGGAGATCTGCTCGGCCACCTGGAAGTAGAGCGGCACGGGGCTCGACCGATCGAGGTCGAACTCGAGTCCGGAGGTCATCGTCTTCCTCGGGCGGTCAACGGGATCTGCGATCAGGCCAGCGGAAATCGTAATGTCCGGACAAGCGTCGGGCGCGGGCGGGGGAATGGTTCGCGCGTTCGTGGGCAGCTGTCCCGGCATGAGCCGACGCGACCAGCCCCCCGGCGGTGGCGGGCGGCCGGACAGGCGGCCGGGCGGCCGCATCCGCCGCTGGCCGGTGCTGCGCCAGCTGCTGGGCGAGGACCCGCGCGCGGAGGCGGCGCGGTCGGCGCGCACCGACGCGCTGCGGCCGCGCACCGCCGACGCCGACCACGTCGCCCGGTCGGTCTGCCCGTACTGCGCGGTCGGCTGCGGCCAGCTCGTCTACGTCCGGGACGGGCGCGTCACCCAGATCGAGGGCGACCCCGACTCGCCGATCTCCCGCGGCCGGCTGTGCCCCAAGGGCGCGGCGAGCCGCCAGCTCGTCACCCGGCCGACGCGGCGCACCAGGGTGCTGTACCGCCGGCCGTACGGCACCGAGTGGGAGACCCTCGATCTCGAGACCGCGATGGACATGATCGCCGACCGGGTGGTGGCCACCCGGCGGCAGACCTGGCAGGAGACCGACGCCGAGGGCCGGGTCCTGCGGCGCACGCTCGGCATCGCGAGCCTGGGCGGGGCGACGCTGGACAACGAAGAGAACTACCTGATGAAGAAGCTGTACACCGCCCTCGGCGCGATCCAGATCGAGAACCAGGCCCGCATATGACACTCCGCCACCGTCCCCGGTCTGGGGACCAGCTTCGGCCGCGGCGGCGCGACCACGTTCCAGCAGGACCTCGCCAACGCCGACTGCATCGTCATCCAGGGGTCGAACATGGCCGAATGCCATCCGGTCGGCTTCCAGTGGGTGATGGAGGCGAAGGCGCGCGGCGCCACGGTGTTCCACATCGACCCGCGCTACACCCGCACCAGCGCGATGGCCGACGTGCACCTGCCGATCCGGGCGGGCAGCGACATCGTGCTGCTCGGCGCGCTCATCAACCACGTGCTGTCCGGCGGGCACGAGTTCCGCGAGTACGTGCTCACCTACACCAACGCCGCCCACCTGGTGTCGGAGGACTTCCGCGACACCGAGGACCTCGACGGCCTGTTCTCCGGGTTCGACCCGGACGGCCGTACCTATGACCCGGCGAGCTGGGCGTACGCGCACCGATCGGACGCGCCGCCGCCGGGCGAGGTGGGCGGGGCCTCCGGGGCCGGGCGCGGGCGGGAGCACGCCGAGACGGCCGAGGCCGAGACGTACGGCTCCGGCGGCGCGGCGGCCGACGCGGCGCCGGCGACCGACCCGACGCTGACCCACCCGCGGTGCGTGTTCCAGGTGCTCAAGCGGCACTTCGCCCGCTACACCCCGGAGCTGGTCGAGCGGGCCTGCGGCATCCCGCGGGCCGAGTTCGCCCGGCTCGCCGACACGATCGTCGCCTGCTCCGGCCGGGACCGCACCACCGCCTGGGTGTACTCGGTGGGCTGGACCCAGCACACCGCCGGCGCCCAGTTCATCCGCGCCGCGGCGATCCTGCAGCTGCTGCTCGGCAACATCGGCCGCCCGGGCGGGGGCATCCTCGCGCTGCGCGGCCACGCCAGCATCCAGGGCTCGACCGACATCCCGACGCTGTTCAACATCCTCCCCGGCTACCTGCCGATGCCGCACGCCGGGCGGCATGAGGACCTCGACGCCTACCTGGCGAGCGCCGGGCCGGACACCGGGTTCTGGGGCCGCAAGCGCGCCTACCTGGTGAGCCTGCTCAAGGCCTGGTGGGGGGAGCACGCCACGGCGGGCAACGACTTCTGCTTCGGCCACCTGCCGCGGCTCACCGGCGACCACGGCCACTACGCCACCGTGCTCGGCCAGATCGACGGCACGGTCAAGGGCTACTTCGTGATCGGGGAGAACCCGGCGGTCGGCTCCTCCGGCGGCCGCGCCCAGCGGTTCGGCCTGGCCAACCTCGACTGGCTCGTGGTGCGCGACCTCACCCTGGTGGAGACCGCCACCTTCTGGAAGGACGGCCCCGAGATCGCCACCGGCGAGATGCGCACCGAGGAGATCGGCACCGAGGTGTTCTTCCTGCCCGCCGCCAGCCACGTGGAGAAGGAGGGCACGTTCACCAACACCCAGCGGCTGCTGCAGTGGCGGGAGAAGGCCGTCGACCCGCCCGGCGACTGCCGCAGCGACCTGTGGTTCTTCTACCACCTCGGCAAGCGCGTCAAGGCCCGGATGACCGGCGACGAGATCGACCGGCCGGTGCGCGAGCTCGCCTGGGACTACCCGGAGGAGGGCCCGCACGCCGAGCCGTCCGCCGCGGCCGTGCTGCGCGAGATCGGCGGCATCGGCCCGGACGGCCGCGCCCTGGACTCCTACACCGAGCTGCGCGACGACGGCTCCACCCGGTGCGGCTGCTGGATCTACTGCGGCTGCTACGCCGGGGAGGTCAACCGGCCCGCCCGCCGCGAGCCGCGCGGTGGCGCCGACCCGTGGATCGCCCCCGACTGGGGCTGGGCCTGGCCCGCCAACCGGCGCATCCTCTACAACCGGGCCTCCGCCGACCCCGACGGCCGCCCGTGGAGCCCGGCCAAGGCCCTGGTCTGGTGGGACGCGGCCGCCGGCCGGTGGACCGGCCGCGACGTGCCCGACTGCGAGCCGGACAAGCCGCCCGGCCACCGGCCGCCCTCGGGCGCCCGCGCCGAGCAGGCGCTCTCCGGCACCGACCCGTTCATCATGCAGGCCGACGGCAAGGGCTGGCTGTACGCCCCGTTCGGGCTCGCCGACGGGCCGCTGCCCACCCACTACGAGCCGCACGAGTCCCCGGTGGCCAACCCGCTGTACGGCGTGCAGGCCAACCCGGCCCGGGTCGTCTACGTGCGGCCCGACTCGCCGTACAACCCGCCGCGCTCGCCCCGGTTCCCGTACGTGCTCACCACCTACCGGCTCACCGAGCACCACACCGCGGGCGGCATGAGCCGGCCCCTGCCGTACCTCGCCGAGCTGCAGCCCGAGCTGTTCTGCGAGGTGTCGCCTGAGCTCGCCGCCGAGCGCGGCCTGGTCAACGGCGGGTGGGCGACGATCGTCACCTCGCGCACCGCGATCGAGGCCCGGGTGCTGGTCACCGAGCGCATGCGGCCGCTGCGCATCGAGGGGCGGATCGTCCACCAGGTCGGCCTGCCGTACCACTGGGGCTGGGGCGGCGACGGGCTCGTCACCGGCGACGTCGCCAACGACCTGCTGCCGCTCGCGCTCGACCCGAACGTCTACATCCAGGAGAGCAAGGCCGCCACCTGCGACATCATCCCGGGCCGCCGCCCTGCGGGCCCGGCCCTGCGCGAGCTGGTGCGGCGCTACCGGGAGGACGGCGATGGCTGAGCGGATGGGGTTCTTCACCGACACCAGCGTGTGCATCGGCTGCAAGGCGTGCGAGGTCGCCTGCAAGGAGTGGAACCGGGTGCCCGACGACGGGTTCGTGTTCCGCGCCACCTCCTACGACAACACCGGGGCGCTCGGCGCGAACACCTGGCGGCACGTGGCGTTCATCGAGCCCGACCGGCCGGTGACCGGCGACGGCCTCGACGGCTGGCTGATGGCCTCGGACGTGTGCAAGCACTGCACCGAGGCCGGCTGCCTCGACGTGTGCCCCACCGGGGCGCTGTTCCGCACCGAGTTCGGCACGGTCGTGGTGCAGGCCGACGTGTGCAACGGCTGCGGGTACTGCGTGCCGGCCTGCCCGTTCGGGGTGATCGACCGCCGCGAGGGCGACGGCCGCGCGTTCAAGTGCACGCTCTGCTACGACCGGCTGCGCGGCGGCCTGGAACCCGCCTGCGCCAAGGCGTGCCCCACCGACTCGATCCAGTTCGGCCCGCTCGACGAGCTGCGCGAACGCGCCGAGGCCCGCCTCGACCGCCTGCACCGCGAGGGCCGGTCGAACGCGCGGCTGTACGGCGAGGACCCCGGCGACGGCGTCGGCGGCGCGGGCGCGTTCTTCCTCCTGCTCGACGAACCCGAGGTGTACGGCCTGCCGCCCGACCCCGTGGTCCCCACCCGCGACCTGCCCCGGATGTGGCGCTGGGCCGCGGCAGCCGCGGCCACCCTCGCCACCGTCACCACCCTCGCCGTCCTGGGCAGGCGGTGATCGCGATGCGGCGTCCACCACGAGGCGACCTGCCCGGACCCGGCCCGGCCACGGAGGCCCGGCCGCGGCGCGGCGGGCGGCGGTCGGCGGAACGGGCGATGGTGCCGGAGGCCGAGTTCCGCTCCTACCACGGGCAGCCGATACTCAAGCGCCCGGTGTGGCACGAGCCGCACATGCCGCTCTACCTCTACCTCGGCGGCGTGTCCGGCGCGTCCTCGACCCTCGCCGCCGCGGCCCGGGCGACCGGGCGGGACCGGCTCGCGCTCGCCACGCGTCTGGCCGCAGCGCTGTCCGGTGCCGCCGGGTCGGCGCTGCTCGTCGCCGAGCTGGGACGGCCCGAACGCTTCCTCAACATGCTCCGGGTGATCAAGCCCACCTCCCCGATGAGCCTCGGCTCGTGGATCCTCGCCCTGCAGGGCGGGCTCACCGCGGCCGCCGCCGGATCGGCCGTCACCGGCCTGCTCCCGGCCGCCGGGGACCTGGCCGGCGCCGCGGCCGCCGTCACCGGTCCGCTCATGGCCACCTACACCGCCGTGCTGGTGAGCGACACCGCCGTGCCCGCCTGGCACGAGGCCCGCCGCGAGCTGCCGTTCCTGTTCGCGGGCGGCGCGCTCGCCGGGGCCGGGGCGCTCGCCATGCTCACCGTGCCCCGCGCCGAGGCCGGGCCCGCCCGCGCCGTCGCCGCCGCGGGCGCGGCGATCGAGCTCGCCGCCGAGCACGCCATCACCCACCGGCTCGGCATAGTCGCCGAGCCGTACACCACCGGCAGCGCGGGACGCCTGCTACGCGCCGCCCGCCTGCTCGCCGCCGCCGGCGGGGCGCTCGCCCCGCTCGCCGGGAGACACCGCGTGCTCACCACGGCCTCCGCGCTCGCGCTCACCGCCGGGGCGATCTGCACCCGGTTCGCCGTCCTGCGCGCCGGACGCGCCTCTGCAGCCGACCCGCGTTACACCGTGGTTCCGCAGCGGAAGCGTATCTATGGAACTCTTGAGATGCCGTAGTCACCACATCAGTTAGATGCTGTGCTCGGCTGATGCGTCCCTCGACATGCCTACGTGCGCCCGTCGCCTGAGCACGGCGGATGACAGGACAAAGATCTGGGGATGTCTCCCCTCAGAGGGGATTGTCCGTACGCCTCCTGGGCCAGGTGACCGACCCAATCGTGTCGATCACCGGCTTCGCCGTCTTGCGAGCAGACGTCTCCAGCCGCAACGCGACGCACGTGCACGTGCAGCGGCGAGGATGTTGCGAATGGCCTGGGTGTTGAGGTGGTCGGGGCCGAGGATGCGCTCGGCATCTGCGAGGGTGCGTTCGTGCAGGGGGATGGCGCGGTTGAGGTCCCCGGCCGCTTGGTAGGCGCCGGCGAGGTTGTTGCGTGAGGTGAGGGTGTTGGGGTGGTCGGGGCCGAGGATGCGCTCGTGGTCGGCCAGGGTGCGTTCGTGCAGGGGGATGGCGCGGTTGAGGTCCCCGGCCGATTCGTAGGCGCCGGCGAGGTTGTTGCGTGAGGTGAGGGTGTCGGGGTGGTCGGGGCCGAGGATGCGCTCGGCGTCGGTGAGGGTGCTTTCCAGCAGGAGGATTGCCCGTCTGAGGTCAGCCAGCTCATACAGGTAACGACCACAGCGTGCGCGTAACCTCAACAGGTCTTCGGTAAGGGCATCATCGTTCGGTAGGTGCTGGTAGAGGGTGTCAGTCTGTTCGACCAGCATCTCGACGTCGGTGCGGTATTTCCAAAGTTGTGGTCCGTCCGGCAGCGTGTTATCGAAGGCGTCGAGCAGGGCGGAGGCCTGAGCTATCACCGAAAGCAGTTCGTTGTGGTGGGCGGCGCGTTCACGCAGTACGCGTTGGACCAAGCGGTGCATCAGTGCTGTGGTGCCATCCTCGCTGACGGTGATTAACGAGGTGTCGGCTAGGTCGGCAAGCATGCTGCGGACGACAAATTGAGGGTTCGCGTCGTCACTCAAGGTGTTCAGCATGGCCAGTGGAACACCGGCGGGTGATAGAACCGCAAGGATCGGCAATATCCGGCTGGCGATCGGAAGAGTGGCCTCGGCGTGAGTGACCGAGAGCAGGATGGCTTCTGCGGTGCTGGTTGGGTAGACGTCGCCGGACTCGGCGGTGAGATTTTCACTTAGCCTGACGCTTCGCAGCTGTTCCAGGTAAGCGGCATAGTCGATGCGAAGGCGGGAGATCACTGCAGCTGCCTGGGCCAAGGCCAGGGGTAGGTGTCCGAGTTCGGAGGCTACGGCTTTGGCGCCTTCGGTGTCGGTTAGCCCAGTGCGTTCACGGAGAAAGGCGATCGCCTGTTCTGGGGTGAAGACCTCGACCTCTAGAGGCTGGTAGGCGCGCAGAAACGCGCCGTGGCGGGTGGTGATGATCACCCGAGTGGCTCCGGTGGCCGGGGTCCATGAGCGGACTGCGGCGACGTCGGTCGCGTTGTCGAAGACCAGCAGCGCCGGGCGCGTGGTGGCTGCCAGCCAAGCCTTCGCCCGGGCGGCGGCTGTGGGCGTGTCATCGTCCGGGCGGCGTTCGCCGAGCCGGGAGGCGAGGGAGGCCAAGCCGGTGACGATTTGGTCGGTGGTTTCGGCGGGTATCCAGGCGATCACCGGCCAGCGGGCGTCCTGACAGGCCCAGGCGTAGGAGGCGGCGAGCATGGTCTTGCCCACCCCGGGAATGCCCGCCATCGCGCAGATCGCGACGGCCCCACCGGTACTTGCCTCCTGCCCGTTTCGGCTTTGGGACTCGCCGAGCAGGGTTGACGGGCCGCCGAGGAGAGCGGCGAGCCGGTGGAGCAGTTCCCCGCGAGGCTGGAAGCCCGGTGGCTTCTGCGGGATCTCACCCTCGACGATCTGGTCAGAGGACCGCGATGGCTCGGGAGGGTAGTGATGGTGGTGTTCGACGCCGACGGCCTTTTCAATGAGGTTGCCGTGAAACTCGATATGGTCGCCGGAGATGCCGCTCGGCGGGTCAGCCTCGTTCATCACGGTCGTCTACGAAAGTGCGTGTCTCGAGGGCGGGATCGTTGACCTGCTTGCCGACCACCTTGCCACGGATGACATTGTGGTGGAACTCGATGTGGTCGCCGCCGTACACGCGCGGGGCGCTATTGGATGAGGGCCGCTGTTCGGGCCATCCGGGCTCAGGAGATCGGTTTTCCTCCGCGCGTATCTGGAGCAGCAGGGCCGCCACGGCGATGATCAGGCCGACGGCACCGATGAACATGCTCACCACACTGGCCCGTTGATCCAACGCGTCCCACAGGCCCGGCGGGAGTTCCAGCGGGTCGGCGAAGAATGTGATCAACCCCACGGCGAGCAGGGCCGTCAGCGCCGCAATCGCGGCGATCGTCACCCACCGCGCCGCCCGCGATCGACGTGCCGACGCCGAGTGATCCCTCCGCATGCTTACAGCTTGCTGCTCACTGAAGCGGCGTGGTGCAGAGTGACGAAAGTGTTACCTCGACTCTTGTCCGACGGGGCTGCTCGGTATCGGGGTAACCGGCCAGGTGCGAGATGAGCGATTCGGCGGCGCGTTCCGATCGCGTCCACGCAGGTGATTCTGCTCACGTTAAGTCGGCGGCTCGGTGGTGGTACTGGCGGGCGGCTCGAACATGCAATTTCGCGCTTTTCCCTGGTTGTCGGCCATCTCCGCCGTTCGTTACCAGGGCTGTCGGTACATGTTGCTCGACCGGTGGCCACGACATCGGTCCTGAGTCGATACTTCGGTCGTGCGCGTACGGGATGGGTGTAAGCGGCTCACTTGACGGATTGGCGCGAGCATCTCAGTAAATTGAGCCGGATTTACCGTTTGTCCTGCGGATCTGCCCGCGATGCCGTTGCCCACCCCGGACGGCTAAGCGTCTTTCGCAACTGTGTGCCGTCGGCATGCCGCGAGGCGGTGCATGGCGGCGGGCGCGCTGTGATCGATCGAATGCTTCCTGCCGCCTGCGGTCATGGCCCGGCTCAACCGCGGAGCCGAGTGGGACCGTCTAGGACGGCCGCAGCGCGTCCGGCCCGCGCCGTCCGGGCTCAACGGCATGCGGGAGCGCGGCCCCGGATACCGGAGCCGGGGCCTGACCGATCGGGTAGGTGCCCGCCCCGCCTGCCGTACCGAAATCGTCACCTGCGGTACGGGATCGGCCTTCCGGATCTTCCGGGCGTGACGGAGGTCACTTTACGGTCGCGGCATCCGGTGCCGGCAGCGGCACGAGCGGGGCCGGTCGCGGCCCCGTCGCCTGGGCGCGTCTCTGCTCAGAGAGGACGAGAGCATGAAGGTCGAAGAACTCATCAGGCCGTTCCCGATCAAGGAGTTCCATCCGTTCCCGCGGGCCCTGATGGGGCCGGGTGCCCATGAGCTGATCGGGCCGGAGGCGAAGAAGCTCGGGTTCCGCAGGACGCTGGTGATGACCTCGGGCCTGCGCGGCACCGACATCGTGCACCGGATCGTCGAGTCGATGAAGTACCACGGCCTCGAGGTCGTGGTGTACGACAAGGTCGAGTCCAACCCCAAGGACTACAACGTGATGGAGGCGGTCGCGCTCTACCAGGAGCACAAGTGCGACTCGTTCGTCTCCATCGGCGGCGGTTCCTCGCACGACGCCTGCAAGGGCGCCCGGGTGTCGATCGCCCACGACGGCCGCAACATCAACGAATTCGAAGGCTTTAACAAGAGCGAGAACCCCAAGAACCCGCCGCACATCGCGGTGTCCACCACCGCCGGCACCGGGTCGGAGACCTCGTGGGCGTACGTGATCACCGACACCACCACCGATCCCGAGAAGCCCCACAAGTACGTCGCGTTCGACGAGAGCTGCATCGCCACGCTCGCGATCGACGACCCGACGCTGTACTACGACTGTCCGATGGACTACACCGCGCAGTGCGGGTTCGACGTGCTCGCGCACGCCTCCGAGCCGTACGTGTCGCGGCTGAACTTCCAGCCGTCCCTCGGCAACGCGCTGCACGCGATCCGGCTCACCGCCCAGCACCTGCGCACCGCGGTGTGGAACGGGCAGGACCTGGCCGCCCGCGAGGGCATGATGTACGCCCAGTACATCGCCGCCCAGGCGTTCAACTCCGGCGGCCTCGGCATCATCCACTCGATCTCGCACGCGGTCAGCGCCTTCTACGACACCCACCACGGCCTCAACAACGCGATCGCGCTGCCGCGCGTGTGGGCGTTCAACATGCCGGTGATGTACGAGCGGTTCGCCGACATCGCCGAGGCGATGGGCATCGACACCCACGGCATGACCAAGGTGAAGGCGGCCGAGGCGGCCCTGGCCGCGGCGATCCGGCTGCTGCGCGACGTGGGCATCCCCGAGCGCTTCGTCGACGTCAAGCAGGACACCTACAGCAAGAACCGGCTCGGCAAGGGCCCCACCAAGTTCTACGAGAACTCCCCGGTGATCCGCGGCGACGACGCCGACATCGACCGCGTCACCAACCACGTGCTCGGCGACGCCTGCACCCCGGGTAACCCGAAGGAGTGCACCTTCGAGACGGTGCGGCCGGTCGTCGAGCACTGCTTCCACGGCGACCTGGACGACCTGCTCAGCTGACCCGCCCCGTCGTACCCGCCGCCCGGGCCGCGGTCTCCCCCGGGCGGCGGGCCATCCGGCCACCTGACCGGTGACCCATCGGCCGGCCCGACCGGCGCACCGTCCCGCCCAGGGCCGGCCGGCTCGCACCCCGCCGGGGTCCGGGCGTCCCCTTCCGCCCGGACCCCGGCGGGTTCCGTCCCGGGGCGCGCCCGGCGGCGCCCCACCCCCTTCCCGCACCCTGTCCACGCCGGCCGTACCACCCGGAGGAAGCGTGTCCGAGAACGTCAGCACCGCCGAGTTCGCGTCCGTCGAGGACGTCGTCGAGCGGCTCGCCGAGCAGGGCTACATCGCCGACCGCAGGCTCGCCACGGCCGTGTTCCTGCTTGCGCGGCTCAACCGGCCAGTGCTGCTCGAGGGGCCCGCCGGCGTGGGCAAGACCGAGCTGGCCAAGGCGCTCGCCAAGGCCACCGGGCGGCGCCTGCTGCGCCTGCAGTGCTACGAGGGCCAGGACGAGAGCAAGGCGCTGTACGAGTGGGACTACGGCAAGCAGCTGCTGTACACCCAGCTGCTGCGCGACAAGATCGGCGAGATCATCGCGGACGCACCCGACCTCGCCACCGCGGTGGAGCGCATCGGCGCGCAGGACAGCGTGTTCTTCTCCGACCGCTTCCTCGCCCCCCGGCCGCTGCTCGAGGCGATCCGCAGCGAGGAGCCGGTGCTGCTGCTCATCGACGAGGTGGACCGCGCCGACGAGGCGCTGGAGGCGGTGCTGCTCGAGTGCCTCGCCGAGCAGCAGGTGTCGGTCCCGGAGATCGGCACCTACACCGCCAAGACCCCGCCGTACGTGATCCTCACCTCGAACAACACCCGCGACCTGTCGGCCGCGCTCAAGCGCCGCTGCCTCTACCTGTTCCTCGACTACCCGGACGCCGAACGCGAGCTGGAGATCGTGATGGGCAAGCGGACCGGGCTCGCCGAGGCGACCGCCCGGGAGCTGGTGCGCATCGTGCGCGAGCTGCGCGGGCTGCGGCTGCGCAAGCACCCCAGCATCTCCGAGACCGTGGACTGGGCGCGCACGCTCGCCGTACTCGGGGTGCAGGAGCTGTCGGCCGAGGTGCTCGCCGACACGGTGAACGTGGTGCTCAAGTACGAGCGCGACATCGGCCTCGCGCTCGAGGCGCTGCCCCGGCTCGTCGACCCCAACCGGAACGTGCTGGAGGAGGCGGCCCACGGGCACGGACACGGTCACGGACACGGCCATGGCCATGGTCACGGCCACGGTCACGGGCACGATCACGATCACGCCCACGACCACGGGGGCGGGCACCACGGCGCCGACGTCCTCGACGTGGACGACGACGTCGACGGCGCCGCCGTACGGGAGGCGAAGGACCGGCCCGGGCGGCACGGCGAGAACTACTACGGCGGCCGCGGGCAGGGCATCAAGCCGCGGACGGACGCGGGCGGCGGCCAGGCACGGCGCGCGTTCGCCGCCATCGGGCGCCGGAACCGGTAGCGGGAGCGGGCACGTGGAAAGCAGCCTGCACCGCTTCGTCCGGCTGCTGCGGCTCGCCGGGATGCGGGTGTCGGTGTCCGAGGCCGCCGACGCGATGCACGCCGCCGCGCAGCCCGGCCTGCTCGCCGACCGGGACGCGCTGCGCGAGGCCCTGCGGGTCACGTTGGTCAAGGACCGGCGCGACGACGAGATCTTCACCGAGCTGTACGACGCGTTCTTCGCGCTCCGGCGCGTCACCTTCGGGGGCGGCGACGAGGAGCACGGGCACGCGCACGACGACCTGGCCGACCTCGGCGAGACGACCGGGTTCACCGTCTCGGAGGAGCCGTCGCAGACGCCGCAGCAGGGCCACAGCCACGGCAAGCCCGCCGACATCCGCGACTTCTTCGACCCGCAGGACCTCGCCCAGCGGTACAACCTCCACCAGGAGGCCAACAAGATCGACCTCGCCGGGATGACCGAGGAGATCGTGCTCTCCGAGGGCGGCGGGATCGCGGGCGGGGACCGCTCCGCCGTACAGCTCACCACCGACCGGCTGCACAACGCCGGGGTGCCCGGCCGGCTCGCCCCCGAGGCCGGGCGGCGGGACGGGATCGAGCTGAGCGTCGCCCAGGACCACCACGCCCCGCCGGACCGGTCCGCCGATGTGGACGACGGGCCGTTCGGGGAGCGGGTCGACGGGTTCGTGGAGAACCTGTCCGAGCTGCTCAAGCGGCACCTGGAACGGCTCGCCGAGCTGTCCGGGCTGGCGATCGAGAAGCCCGGGCCGCCCGGGCCCGGCCGGGTGGAGCGGGTCGACGAGCCGGAGCGGCGGCGCATGGAGGAGTCGCTGCGCCGCCTCGCCCGCACCCTCGACGGGGCGCTCACCCACCGCAGGCACCCCAACCGCCGGGGGAGGGTGCACCCGGCGCGGACCATGCGGCACAACATGCGCTACGACGGCGTGCCGTTCCGGCCGATCACGGTCAGCCGGAGCGAGGACCGGCCCCGGCTGCTGGTGCTCGCGGACGTGTCGCTGTCGGTGCGGGCCACCGCCCGGTTCACGCTCCACCTGGTGCACGGCATGCAGACGCTGTTCGGCCAGGTGCGGTCGTTCGCGTTCGTCGACGAGCCGGTGGAGATCACCGAGCTGTTCGCCGAGCACCCGCTGGAGCGCGCCCTCGGGCTGGTGTTCGACGGGCTGCCCGCGGGCGGCCTGCTGGACGTGGACGGCACCTCCGACTACGGGCGCACGTTCCGCACGCTGCTGTCGGAGCACTCGGGGGCGCTCAACCGGCGCACCACGCTGCTCGTGCTCGGGGACGGGCGGGGCAACGGCAACGACCCGGAGTTCGCCACGTTCGAGGAGATCACCCGGCGGGTGCGCCGCACGATCTGGCTCACCCCGGAGCCGCGGTACTCGTGGCGGCTGGGCTCCTGCGACCTGCCGGGGTACGCCGAGATGTGCGACCGGGTCCAGGTGGTGTCGGACCTGTCCGGGCTGGAGCGCATGGCCCACCGCCTGGCGGCCGAGACGACCGGCCGCTGAACGCGGGCCGCGCGGCCGGGGCGCTCCCGTCCGCGCCCGGCCGTACGGCCTGCTCGGCGGTCATGCCCGGGCGCCCCTGCCGGCCACGGCCGACGGGGGTACGGCAGGGCCGTCCGGCTGAGCGTGGCCGCCGCGCGGCCCGCCGTACCCGCGCGGTCAGATGACGCCGTTCTTGCTGGCCTCGTAGACCGCCTCGGCGCGGCTGGTGACCTCGAGCTTGCGCATGATGTTGCGGACGTGGAACTTGACCGTGGTCTCGGAGATGAACAGCTCGCGGCCGATGTCGCGGTTGCTCAGGCCGCGGGCGATCAGCCGCAGCACGTTCCGCTCCCGGTCGGTCAGCTCCGGCCGGCGGGTCCGTACCCGCAGCGAGCGGACCATCGCCGCCGCCGAGCGCGGGTCGAACGCGCTCTGGTTGCGCGCCACCGCCCGGATCGAGTTGACCAGCTCGGTGGTGTCGACGTCCTTGACCACGTAGCCGCGCGCCCCGCGCTGGATGGCCTCCATCACCAGCGCGTCGTCGAGGAACGTGGTGAGCACGAGCACGCCGACCGAGGGGTACCGCTCGGTGAGGATGCCGCACAGCTCCAGGCCCTCGGTGTCGGCGCCGGTGGACAGCTTCAGGTCGAGCAGCACGATGGCCGGCATGGTGCGGCGTACCACCGCCAGGGCCTCCTCACGCGTGCTCGCCTCCCCGACCACCCGCAGGTCGGGCTCGCGGTCGAGGATCGCGCGCAGCCCCTGCCGCACGATCGCGTGGTCGTCGACGAGGACGATGCTCGTCACGCCGTCCGGCCCCGGCTCGTGCGTCACCTGCCCCGGTACGGCCGCCGGAGCCTCCGCGGCCGCCCGCGCCGCCGTCGCCTTACCCCCGGTCATTCGGTGCCACTCCGTTTCGATCTCGGCCCTGTATCGGCAGCGGTATGCGCACCCGCACCGCGATGCCGCCCAGCCGGGAGCGGCGGATCGCCAGCGTCCCGCCGAGCTGCTCGGCGCGGGTCTGCATGTTGACGAGTCCTCGGTGCCGCCCGGCCAGGTCGGTGGTCTGCGCCAGGCGCAGCAGCCGCCGTACCGCGGCGGGGTCGCCGTCCCCGTCGTCGCTCACGGTCACCGTGACCGCGTCCGGCCGGTAGACCAGCAGCACCCGGGCCCGGGTGGCGTGCGCGTGCGCGGCGGTGTTGAACAGGGCCTCGCCGACGAGCCGCAGCAGCGACCGCTCGGCCTCGGCGGGCAGCGGGACCTGCCGCCCGCGCACCACCACCTCGACGGTGAGATCGGTCTTCAGGTGCACCGTGGACAGCCGGCGCAGCATCTCCGGCAGCGGCCCGGCCGGCTCGTCGGAGGTGTTGTGCAGCGCGTAGATCGCGCCGCGCAGCCGTTCCACGGCGATCCGGGTCAGGTCCTTGGCCGGGGCGAGCCGGCGCGCCACCTCCTGCGCCTCGGGGCCCATGCGCTCCAGGTCGGCCCGGCACACCTCGATCGTCATCCCGGCCGACAGCACGTGCTGGGCGACGGTGTCGTGCAGCTCGCGGGCGATGCGGTGCCGCTCGTCGTCGAGCGCCTGGCGGTGCATGGCGTCGACCAGCCGCCGCTGGGCCTCGGCGAGCTCGGCGTTGCGCGCGGCCAGGTCGCGTGCCTGCCGGGCGGCGGCCTCGGTGAGCCGCTCGGTACGGCCGCGCAGCCGCCTGGCCGACTCGTACAGGAACGAGTTGTACAGCGCCACGGCCGCCTGGTTGGCGAGGACGCGCAGGATCGCCAGGTCGGTGGCGGCCACCTCCAGCCCGGGGCCGGGGCGGGCCACGATGCCGCCGACCGGCTCGCCGTCGAGGAACATCGGGGCGCGCACCCAGCCGTCGCCGGTGTGGGCCCGGCCCACCTCCCAGGGCCGGTCGCGCACCACGGCCAGGTGCTCGCGGGCCTCGGCGGGCAGCAGCGCCTCGTCGTCGATGAGCCGGTCGCCGTCGCGCAGCAGGAAGCGGGGCCGTACCGCGGGGAGCGTGCCGTCGGCGACGGCGAGCAGCAGCCAGCGGGCGTGCAGGTGGTCGGCGGCGGCGTGCACCACGGCCTCGACCAGCGCCCGCGGCCCCTCGGAGGAGCGCACCAGCGCCTGGGAGATGCGGTCGAGCGCCTCGACGGCCCGCTCCAGGCGTTCCATCGAGCGGACGTAGGCGGGGTAGAAGGAGCGTTTGCCGGACCGCACGCCGGTGAGCGCGCCGAGGTCGGTCGGGCGGGCGGGAGGCTCCAGGGCGGGTGACGTCATCGGGTGCCTTCCGGGCCGGGCGGCGGGGCGTGCCGGGCACGGGCGGTCGTGCCCGCCTTGGCGCGTCCGCCCCAGGGGCGGGTTCGGTCGGCTCGCTCGCTCATGCCGCAGGGTGCCGTTCTCGCTGGGGCCGTTCTCAGTGGGCCGCTTCACGGTGTCGCATCAGGCTCCGATCGGAGGTCTCCGGAACCGGTCTACAGGGCCGCGCGGAACAGCGCCTCGATGTCGTCCCGGGTCGCGTCCCGCGGGTTGGTGGTCAGGCAGGCGTCCCGCATCGTGGTCTCCGCCAGCCGGGACACGTCCTGCTCGGTCACCCCGAGCGCGGACAGCCCGCGCGGCACGCCGACCGCGTCGGCGAGCGCGCGCACCCGGTCGGCGAGCATGTCGGCGACCTCGGCCGGGGGCATGCGCCAGGCGTCCCGGATGCCGGCCGCCTCGGCGAGCGGTACGAACCGGGTGGGGTCGGCGGCCGCGTTGAACCGGATCACGTGCGGGAGCAGCACCCCGTTGATCAGCCCGTGCGGGGCGTCGAGCAGCCCGCCGACCTGGTGGCTCATCGCGTGCGTGGCGCCGAGGATCGCGTTGGTGAACGCCACCCCGGCCTCGAGCGCGCCCTGCGCCATGCCCAGCCGGGGCCCGGCGAGCCGCGGCCGCTCCACCGAGTGCCGCAGGTGCTCGGTGATCAGGCGTACGGCGTGCAGCGCGTGGTTGTCGGTGAGCGGGTTGTGCGCGCGGGACACGAACGACTCGATCGCGTGGGTGAGCGCGTCGAGCCCGGTGGAGGCGGTGAGCCAGTCCGGCATGGTGATGAGCAGCCGGGGGTCGATGATCGAGATCTCCGGCACCAGCGTCCGGCTGATGATGGTGATCTTGATGTGCTTGGCGGTGTCGGTGACGACCGCGAACTGCGACACGTCGGCGCCCGTGCCCGAGGTGGAGGGCACCATCACCGTGGGCGGGATCGGGTTCACCACCTTGTCCACGCCCTCGTAGCCGAGGATGCACCCGCCGTTGCCGGACAGGATCGCCACGCCCTTGGCCGCGTCGATGCACGACCCGCCGCCCAGCCCGATGATCACGTCGGCGCCGCTGTCGGCGTACTCGCCGTACGCGGCCTCGATCTCGTGGTCCTTGGGGTTGGGGGTGATCTCGTGCCACACCACCGGCCGCAGCCCGACCGCGCTCAGGTGGCCGAGCGCCTCGTCCAGCCAGCCCGCCTCGATCAGGCCCGGGTCGGTCACCAGGAACGGGCGCCGGGCTCCCACGCGCAGCGCGCAGTGGCCCAGCTCGGCGAGGGACCCGGGACCGAACACGATCTCGGGTGCGTGGAACTTCGCGAGGTTCGCCGGCTCGCGCGCGCCGACGGGCACCACACGCTGCGGGCCGGTCAGCTCGAGGGAGGCGTCCCGGATGCCGGGGGACGCCCAGCCATGGTCCACTTCGGCCGCCGCGGGGCCGTCCAGAACAGGCCGCAAAGGAACCCCCTGTGCTGCGATGGGGCCGTCCCCATCGGTGATGGCACGTTACCGGAAGGCGGTGCCTTTGTTACCAACGCATTGCGAGGAGTTGTCCATTAGCTGCCCTCTCGACGGTAGACCTCCTCGGGCTAGTCGTAAAACCGTCAAATTGGGCCATGGCACCTGTCCGATCGGATAGGTGCGCCTACGGCGTATGTGCGGCATTATCACCCGCAAACCGCCGGTGACGTCCGCCGGTGGACACCATCGGGCGGACGACGGAGAGGGGCACATGATCGGTCTCGACGCCCTTCGCAGGCGGCGCGCCGAGCTGGAACACGAATGGTCCCGCCACGTGCCGGCGCGACGCCTGCCGCCCTCCGGCGGCGGCCCGGACCGGCTGCTCCGCGACGAGATCGTGGCCTCCTGGAGCCGGTCCCTGCCGCTGGTCGACCCCGCACGCGACAGCGCCCCGGTCGAGGACGACGTCTCGGCCCGCTGGCGGGAGTCCCCGCTGCGCCGCCCGGTCCTCGAGCTCGCCGACGAGCTGCGCACGATCGCCGACGACGCCGGGTTCATCGCCGCGGTCACCGACGAGTCCGGCACGATCCTGTGGACCTGCGGCGGCCGGGTGATGCGGCGCCGGGCCGAGCGGGTGAACTTCGCGCCCGGCGGCCGGTGGGACGAGACGGGCATGGGCACCAACGCGCTGTCCCTGGCGCTGCGCGGGCGGCCGGCGAAGGTGTTCTCCGCCGAGCACCTGGTCGCCGCGCTGCACGGCTGGGTGTGCTACTCGGCGCCGATCCGCTCCCCGGGCGGCCGCATCCTCGGCGTGCTCGACCTGTCGAGCACCTGGGATCGTTCCAACCCGCTCGCCATGTCCACGGTGCGCACCCTGGTCTCGGCGATCGAGTCCCGGCTCGCCACCATTGGGCTCGACGCCGGACGTCGCGAACCCGCCGGTCTGCGGCTCACCTGCCTCGGCGAGGGCCGGGCCTGGCGGGGCGGGGTGCCGCTGCGGCTGCGCCCGCGCCAGCTGGAGATCCTCACCCTGCTCGCGCTCGAGCCCGAGGGGTTCTCGCCGGAGCGGCTGCAGGCCGCGCTGTTCGGCGACCGGCCGGTCACCGCGGCCACGCTCAAGGCCCAGGTCTCCCACCTTCGCCGCGCCCTCGGCGGCGCGCTCGCGCAGCGCCGCTACCAGCTCACCGAGCCGATCGACTGCGACGCCCGGAACGTGCTCGCCGCGCTCGACGCCGGGGACACCGCCGCGGCGGTCGAGGCGTACACCGGGCCGCTGCTGCCCGAGTCCGACGTGCCGGGCATCGTCGAGTGGCGCACCTACCTCGAGGTCGCGGTACGCGAGGCGGTGCTCGCCTCGTCCGACCCCGGCCTCGCCCTCCGGTACGGCACGGCCCACCCCTACGACGTGGCGGTCCACGAGCACGCCCACCGGCTGCTGCCCCCGGACGACGGCCGCCGCGGCATCGCCGCCGCCCGTATCCGGGCAGCGCTCTCCTGAAGCGGGGGATGGCCACGGCGCCCGTGCCGCGGACGCCGGATCGTCAGGGCGCCATCACCCGAAGCGGATCGTGGCGCCCTTGCTGGTGATGGCCAGCACGCGGAACGACAGCCTCTTCTTGCGGTTGGCGCGGATCCAGCCGCTGCCGCCCTCGCTCAGGTATGCCGTCGAGTTCCCCGCCCGCACCACGACCATGTCCTGGTCGAAGGTGGCGACGTATTGCTTGGAGACGTACACCCTGGAGAATCCGAAGAGCCTCGCCGAGACGCGGAAGCTCACGGGCCTCCGGAACGTGAACTTGCACGTCCCGTCGTAGCAGGCGCGGTAGCTGGGCGCGGCCGAGGCGGCGGCGGGGGTGGCGGCCACGGCGGGCGTCACGATCATGGCGCACGCCAGTGCCAAGGAGGAAAGGGTTCTACTGCGCACGGTCTTACCTTCAATCCTTTCCACGGGGGGCGATATCGTTTCTGGTTTCCACCCGTCGGTGGATCCCGGAAATTCGGACCGGGGGAGTTCTGGGCGAGCATGGAAACGAAGATGCCGGGGACGCGCGGCGGAAGGGCGGCTTTGTTCGCCGCGGCGACCGCGCCGTTGGGATTGCGCGCCGTGATCCTTGCGGGTGATCGGATTCCTACCGGAGATCACCCGCAGGGCTGGGAAGGGGAGCCTTGGTCTCTTGGGGGCGGTGGCGGTGCACCGCGGCGATCGCCGTCCGCGGGGGACGTGCGAGAGGCGATCGTGTAGCGACAACGAGGTGCAGGGGACACTCCTGCGGCTCAGCACCCATACGGTGATCCTTCTGCTCCCACACTCCTGAAGTGGGTGCCGCGGTTCGAATACCGCCGGGGCACCCCTCACCTTTTTTGCGGGGTGCCTCTGGTCCGGGAATGCGCCAAAGGCACCGCTTTATTGTTGCCCGAAACCAGGCCGTCGACGCAATACCCCATCGGTTTTTATCTGATATGTGGGCTGTTCGTAAATTGCCTGGCTTATTGGAAAATGCCGCATTAGTGCGGGATGTGGTTGTGGAGGGCGCGGCGAACCGTGCTCCGGCCGTACCGCCACGGCCCTCCTGAGCCGTGAGGGACAGGAGCCGGTTCGCCGTACCCCACGCCGCGCCCCGGCATGCCCTGTGGCGGGGTGTGCCGGGGCGGATACCTTCCGGCAACCTCGCGGGCGCAGGGTGACGTGCAACACATCAGGGAGTCGGCCACCGGGCGGGTGGCCAACCCGCGAGGAGGCAACGTGGTCTACGTCAAGCCGGGTGAGGACGGCAGCATCGTCAGCTTCGCCAAGCGGTACGACAACTTCATCGGCGGCGAGTGGGTGGCCCCGGTCGAGGGACGCTACTTCGACAACCCCTCGCCGGTGGACGGCAAGGTGTTCTGCCAGGTGGCCCGGTCCACCGCCGCCGACATCGATCTCGCCCTCGACGCCGCGCACAACGCCGCCGACCGCTGGGGCCGTACCTCGGCCACCGAACGGGCCAACATCCTCAACAAGATCGCCGACCGGCTCGAGGAGAACCTCGAGAAGCTCGCGGTCGCCGAGACCTGGGAGAACGGCAAGCCGGTGCGTGAGACGCTCGCCGCCGACCTGCCGCTCGCCATCGACCACTTCCGCTACTTCGCCGGGGCGATCCGGGCCCAGGAGGGCGCGATCAGCGAGATCGACGCCGACACGGTCGCGTACCACTTCCACGAGCCGCTCGGCGTGGTCGCCCAGATCATCCCGTGGAACTTCCCCATCCTCATGGCCGCCTGGAAGCTCGCCCCCGCGCTCGCCGCCGGCAACTGCGTGGTGATCAAGCCGGCCGAGCAGACCCCGGCGAGCATCCTGCTGGTGATCGAGCTCATCGCCGACCTGCTCCCGCCCGGCGTGGTCAACGTGGTCAACGGCTTCGGCGTCGAGGCCGGCAAGCCGCTCGCCTCCAGCCCGCGGGTGGCCAAGGTCGCGTTCACCGGCGAGACCACCACCGGCCGGCTCATCATGCAGTACGCCAGCGAGAACATCGTGCCGGTCACCCTCGAGCTCGGCGGCAAGAGCCCGAACATCTTCCTGCCCGACGTCATGGCCGCCGACGACGACTTCCTCGACAAGGCGGTCGAGGGCTTCGTGATGTTCGCCCTCAACCAGGGCGAGGTGTGCACCTGCCCCTCCCGGGCGCTCATCCACTCGTCCATCTACGACGAGTTCATCTCCCGCTGCATCGCCCGCACCGAGGCGATCAAGAGCGGCAACCCGCTCGACCCGGAGACCATGATCGGCGCCCAGGCGAGCAACGACCAGTACGAGAAGATCCTCTCCTACATCGACATCGGCAAGAAGGAGGGCGCCGAGGTCCTCACCGGCGGCGGCCCGCGCACCGTGCCCGGCCTGGAGGGCGGCTACTACATCCAGCCCACCATCTTCCGCGGCACCAACGACATGCGGATCTTCCAGGAGGAGATCTTCGGCCCGGTCGTGTCGGTGACCACCTACGACTCCGTCGAGGAGGCCATCAAGATCGCCAACGACACGATGTACGGCCTCGGCGCCGGCGTGTGGACCCGGGACGGGAACACCGCCTACCGGCTCGGCCGCGAGATCAAGGCGGGCCGCGTGTGGACCAACTGCTACCACGCCTACCCGGCCCACGCCGCGTTCGGCGGCTACAAGAAGTCCGGCATCGGCCGCGAGACCCACAAGATGATGCTCGAGCACTACCAGCAGACGAAGAACCTGCTGGTCAGCTACTCGCCGCGGAAGCTGGGCTTCTTCTGATGACCGCACCGGAGCGCGCCGGGGCCGAGCCGGCCCCGGCGGGCGCCGCAGGCGCAGGAGGGGAGGCCCCCGGGGGCCGCGTGGAGCGGGTACGGCTCACCCCGGAGGCCGAACGCCTGCTCGCCCGCCTCATCGAACGGCACGGCCCGGTCATGTTCCACCAGTCCGGCGGCTGCTGCGACGGCAGCGCGCCGATGTGCTACCCGCGGGGGGAGTTCCGGGTCGGCGCGTCGGACGTGCTGCTCGGCACCGTCGCGCACGACACCCCGTTCTGGATCAGCGCCGACCAGTACCGGTATTGGTCGCACACCCACCTGACGGTGGACGTGGTGCCTGGCCGGGGCAGCGGGTTCTCGCTCGAGGCCCCCGAGGGCGTGCGGTTCCTGCTGCGCTCCCGGCTGTTCACCGACGAGGAGGCCGCCCGCATCGCGGCCGAACCCCCGCTGCCCACCGGCGCCGGCCTCTAGGCGCCGGCGGGCCCGGCGGCCACGGGCACGCGACACGCCACGGCCCCGGCACGAGACGTCCGGTGCCCGCCCCCGCGCCGCCCGCACCCACGGTGCGGGCACGCAACCAGACGACGGGTGGGGCTCCCTTTTCTGGCACCGGCGCGGGGCGGGCGCCGGGCCCACACCCTTCTTCTCAACGGGCCTTCCTCAGTGGGCGCCCGCGGCGTCGCCGAGCACGTACCTGCGGCCCCAGGCGCCGAGCGGCCCGAGCGCCTCGTTGAGCGCCTCACCGGCCGGGGTGAGCGAGTACTCCACGCGCGGCGGCACCTCGTCGTACACCTCGCGGCGCACGATCCCGTCGGCCTCCAGCTCGCGCAGGTGCGCGGCGAGCACCTTCTCGGTCACCCCCGGCAGCTCGCGGCGCAGCTCGCCGAACCGGCGCGGGCGCACCCCGAGCGCCCACAGGATCAGCACCTTCCACTTGCCGCCGATCACGCCCATCGCCGCGTCGATCCCGCAGACGTACGCGCCGGGCCTGCGCGCGACCCGCATCGCCACCCCCTCCCGCCCGGAGGCTTACCTTCGGGAAACCACGCACTTCAAAGTGCGTACTTGAGCGCCCTCGGGCCCGCCGACCAGCCTAGTCGCCATGACGACGATCGACCCGGCCCCGCGGGCCCTGGCGTTGCTCGGGCTCGGCGACATGGGCGCCGCGCTCGGGCACGCCTGGCTGGACGCGGGGCATCCGCTCACCGTGTGGAACCGTACGGCGGGCAAGGCCCGGCCGCTCGCCGCCAAGGGGGCGACGGTCGCGCCGACCGCCGCCGACGCCGTGGCCGCCGCGGACCTGGTGGTGGTGTGCCTGCTCGACGACGCCTCGGTTGACCAGGTCCTCGCCGGCACCGACATCTCCGGCAAGGACCTGGTCAACCTCACCACCGGCACCCCCGGCGAGGCCCGCGCCCGCGCCGCCTGGGCCGCCGAGCGCGGGGCGCGGCTGCTCGACGGCGGCATCATGGCCGTGCCGCCGATGATCGGCGTCCCGGACTCGGGCGCCTACGTCTTCTACAGCGGTCCCAAGGAGGTCTTCGAGGCCCACCGGGAGACGCTCGCCGTACCGGCCGGGGCCGTCCACGTCGGCGAGGACGCCGGCATGGCCGCGCTGCACGACGTGGCCCTGCTCAGCGCGATGCTCGGCATGATGTCCGGGATGGCCCACGCCTACGCGCTGTTCCGGCGGGAGAAGACGCCCCCGGCGCGCCTCGCCGGGCCGCTCGCCGACTGGGTCGCGGGCATGGCCGCCTCGTACGCCCGCGAGCTCGCCGAGCACCTGGAGTGCGGCGACTACACCAGGGACGTGACCTCCAACCTCGCCATGATGGTCCGGGCCAACGCCACCCTGCTGCGCACCGCCGAGGAGCAGGGCGTCGGCACCGAGCTGCTCGAGCCGTACATGCGGCTGATGGAGCGGCGCCTCGCCGAGGGCCACGCCGCCGAGGGCACCGCCGGCGTGGTCGACCTGCTGCTGCGCTGACCCGAGCCCCGGGCCGCTCCCCGCCGCACAACCCCGCGGAAAACCAGGTGAGATCACCGCGCGCGGGGCGGGAGAATGGGACGTTCCACTCTTCATGTCTCAAACCATCGGGGAGCGTTCGTGTCCAGCAGCGGTGTGCGGCAGGATCTCAGCCTTCTCCGTGACCGGCCGTTCACGCTGCTGCTGGTCGCCCGGACCCTGTCGATGCTCGGTGTGGCCTTCGGCCCCGTGGCCATCGCCTTCGGGGTGCTCGGCCTGCCCGGGTCCACCGCCACCACCCTGTCGGCGGTGCTCACCGCCGAGGCGCTGCCGATGGTCGGGTTCATGCTCGTCGGCGGCGTGGTCGCCGACCGGCTGCCCCGGCACCGGGTGATCGCCGTGTCCGAGACGGCGAACGCCCTCGCCTACGCCGGGCTCGCCGCCGCCATGCTCACCGGCCACACGCCGCTGCCGCTGCTGATCGCGCTCTGCGCCGTCTCGGGCACCGCGAGCGCGCTCCTCTACCCGGCGCTCACCGGGATCATCCCCGACGTGGTGCCGCCGGAGCGGCTGCAGACCGCCAACGCCCTGCTCGGGCTCGGGCAGAACTCCGCCCGGGTCGCCGGCACCGTGCTCAGCGGCGCCGCGGTGGCGCTGCTCGGCGCGGGGTGGGCGCTGGCGGCGAGCGGGGCGACGTTCGCGGTCTCCGCCGTGCTTGCCACGCTGCTCGGCCGCAGCCTGCGCGGCCGCGCCCGCGGCGGCGGAGGGTCGTCGATGCTCGCCGACCTGCGGGCGGGCTGGCATGAGTTCTTCTCCCGGCAGTGGCTGTGGGTGGTGGTGGCCCAGTTCTCGATCGTGGTGCTGGCGCTGCAGGCCGCCCACGGGGTGCTCGGGCCGCTGCTCGCGCGGGACGAGCTGGGCGGCGCCCCCGCCTGGTCGGCGGTGCTCGCCGCCCAGGCGTTCGGCATGGTCGTCGGCGTGCTGCTGGCGATGCGGGTCCGGCCGCGGCGGCCGATCTTCGTGGGCGTGCTGCTCACCTTCTCCGCGGCCGCGCCGAGCCTGCTGCTCGGGGTGGGCGCGCCGCTGTGGTCGGCGGTCGCCGGCGCGTTCCTGACCGGCGTCTGCTTCGACGTCTTCGGCGTGCTGTGGGCGACCACCATGCAGCGGGAGGTCCCGCCGGAGTCCCTGTCCCGGGTGGCCTCCTACGACGCGCTCGGCTCGCTCATGCTCGGGCCGGTCGGGCTCATGATCGCCGGGCCGGTGGCCGAGCTCGCCGGGGTCCGGCCCTCGCTGATCGGCTGCGCCGTGCTCATGGTGCTGGTCACCTTCGCCGCGCTGCTCGCCCCGGGGGTGCGCGGGCTGCGGGCCCCGGACCCGCGGGTGCCCGCGCCGAGCCCGGGCACCCCGGCCCCGCCCGCCTGACCGCGCGTGTACGTGCACGCGGGTCCGGTCACGCGCCGCCGGCGGCGAGCTCCCGGGCGCGGGCGAGCAGCTCGGCGGCGTCGGCCAGGTCCGCCTCGGTGGGGGCGTCGTCCTGGGTGAGCCGCACCCGCCAGTACCCGGAGAAGTCGATCGCCCGCTTGGGCACGCCCCGCTCGTCGACCAGGTGGCGGCGCAGCGCCCGCACCGCGCCCGCCTCCCCGGCGAGCCACGCGAACATCCGCCCCTCCGGCAGGCGGGCGGCGCGCACCGCCCGTACCAGCAGGTCGGTACGGCCGGCCGGGGCGTCGCCGCGGTGCAGCCAGTGCACGGTCAGCTCGCCGCGGGTGTGCAGCGGCTGCTCCTCGGCCGCGTCGCGCACCTCGACGAACGCCACCGCGCGGTGGCCGGGCGGCAGCGCCTCCACCAGGGTGCCGATCGCCGGGAGCGCGCTCTCGTCCCCGGCGAGCAGCAGCCAGTCGGCGGCCGCGATGGAGGCGGCAAGGGGCACCGGCCGCGCGAAGTCCGCCGAGGGGCCGAACATGCCGAGCACGTCGCCGGGCCCGGCCGACCTCGCCCACCGGGTCGCCGGCCCGGCGTCGTCGCCGTCGTGCAGCACGAAGTCGACGTCGATGGTGCCCGCCCGCGGGTCGTGGTTCCGGATGGTGTAGCTGCGCATCCACGGCCGCTCGGCCTCCGGGATGGCGGTGTAGGCCGTGTACCAGCGGGCCGGGTCGCCGTCGGGGCCGGACTCGGGCAGGCGGGGCCGTACCTGGCCGGGCCTGGGGAAGTAGAGCTTGACCTGCTGGTCGGGGCCGTCGCAGACCAGGTCGGCGAGGTCGTCCCCGCCGAAGGTGACCCGCCGCATGTGCGGGGTGAGCGTGCGGGCCCGGGTGACGTGGACGTAGCGGACGGGCAGCGGACGTGGCACCGGAAACTCCCCTCGTCGATGGGACGCTGACGGCTCCGGCCGGATGCCACCTCAATCGTCTCATTGAACTTCCCAGTGAAACCTTTCCCGTGATCTTGAGGAATCCCCGCAGGTCGATCCGTGGCGACTCTCAAACCGGGGAACACGGCCGGGTACGGCCGGCGCGGCCCCGGGGTAGAGGGGCGGGCATGGATCCGCGCAGGCGCGTGCCGCGCACCGACACGCTGCTCGCCGACCCGCGGCTCGCCGGGGCGGTGCGGCGGCTCGGCCGCGCCCTGGTGAAGCAGGCCGTCGGCGAGGCGCAGGAACGGGCCAGGCGGGGGGAGATCCGGCCCGAGCAAGTCGCCGACGCGGCGGTGGCGGCGCTGCCCGAGCACCCCGCCGGGCTGCGGCCGGTCGTCAACGCCACCGGCGTGCTGCTCCACACCAACCTGGGCCGGGCGCCGCTGTCGGCCGCGGCCGTGGCGGCGATCACCGCGGCCGCCGGGCCCACGGACGTCGAGTTCGACCTCGCCACGGGCGCGCGGGCGCGGCGGGGGAGGAGCGCGCTGGCGGCGCTCGCCGCCGCGGTGCCGCAGGCCGAGGCGGTGCACCTGGTGAACAACAACGCCGCCGCGCTCGTCCTCGCCGCCACCGCGCTCGCCGCCGGGCGGGAGATCGTGCTCAGCCGCGGCGAGATGGTGGAGATCGGCGACGGCTTCCGCATCCCCGAGCTGCTGCAGTCCACCGGCGCGCGGCTGCGCGAGGTCGGCACCACCAACCGCACCCGGCTCACCGACTACGCCGACGCGATCGGCCCGGACACCGGGTTCGTGCTCAAGGTGCACCCGTCCAACTTCCGCATCGAGGGCTTCACCGGATCGGTGGACGTCGCCGAGCTCGCCGGCCTCGGCGTGCCCGTGGTCGCCGACATCGGGTCCGGCCTGCTCGCCCCCGAGCCGCTGCTGCCCGGCGAGCCGGACGCCGCCACCACCCTGCGCGCCGGGGCCGGCCTGGTGACCGCGAGCGGCGACAAGCTGCTCGGCGGCCCGCAGGCCGGGCTGCTGCTCGGCCGCCGCGACCTGGTCGAACGCTGCCGGCGGCATCCGCTTGCCCGGGCGCTGCGGGTGGACAAGCTCACCATCGCCGCGCTCGAGGCGACGCTGCGCGGCCCCGCCACCCCCACGGCCGAGGCCCTGCACGCCCGCCCGGGCGACCTGCTCGCCCGGGCCCGCGCCGCCGCCCGCACGCTCGCCGCGGCCGGGGTGGACGCGCGCGCCGAGCCGTCCGAGGCCACCGTCGGCGGCGGGGGAGCGCCCGGCGTCGGGCTGCCCAGCGCCGCGATCAGCCTGCCCGGCGACCTCGCCGCCGCGCTGCGCACCGGCAGCCCGCCGGTGGTCGGCCGCCTCGCCGGCGGCCGGCTGCTGCTCGACCTGCGCGCCGTACCGCCCGAGCAGGACGAGCTGATCGTCGCGGCCGTGCTCGCCCAGGCGCGCCGAGGCCGCCCGGACGGCCGTCCGGCGGGGTGAGCGCGCGGGGTCAGATCACGGTCGCGGCGCCGTCCGGCTCGCCGCTGCCGGTGTCGGCGGCGTCGCCCTCGAGGGCGTACCGCATGGCGCGGAACTTGGCCCGGGCCTCGGCGAGCTCGGCCTGCGGGTCGGAGTCGCCCATGATGCCGCAGCCGGCGAACAGCCGCGCCCGGTCGCCGGACACCTCGGCGCAGCGCAGCGCGATCCCCCACTCGCCGTCGCCGCGCGCGTCGATCCAGCCCACCGGGCCCGCGTACCGGCCGCGGTCCATGCCCTCGATCTCGCGGATCAGCCGCAGCGCGGTCGCGGTCGGGGTGCCGCCGACCGCCGCGGTGGGGTGCAGCGCGGCGACCACGTCGAGCACCGACGCCCCGTCGGCGAGGCGGCCGGTGATCGGGCTCGCCAGGTGCTGCACGTTCGGCAGCACGAGCAGCTCGGGCTCCTCGGGCACGCGCAGCCACGAGCACAGCGGGGCGAGCGCCTCGCGCACCGAGGCGACCGCGCAGGCGTGCTCGTGCCGGTCCTTGCGGGAGGCGAACAGCGCCGCGCCGCGGGCCGCGTCCTCGGCCGCGTCGGTGCCCCGCTGGATGGTGCCGGCGAGCACCAGCGACTCGATGCGCCTGCCGGTGTGCCGGACCAGCAGCTCCGGCGTGGAGCCGACCAGGCCGTCGCAGGAGAACGTGTAGCAGTCGGGGTAGCGGCGGGCCAGCCGGTCGAGCAGCACCCGCACATCGATCGGGCGGTCGGCCCGCGCCACCAGGTCGCGGGCGAGCACCACCTTCTCCAGCCGGCCGGCGCGGATCTCCGCCACGGCGCGGGCCACCCGCTCGCCCCACTCGGCGGCGGTGAGGCTGCCGTCCTCGTAGCGGATCCGGCCGGGGGCGACGTGCGGGGACACCGCGCTCGGCCCGCCCTCGCCGATCGTGGTGAGCCAGGCCCGGCCGTCCCGCTTGGCGAGCACCACCTTGGGGACGACGAGCACCGAGCCGGGCCGCCGCGGGTCGAAGGTGAACGAGCCGAACGCCACCGGGCCGGAGCCGGGCACGCGGAGCTCGTCCTCGATCCGCGCCTCGGCGAACAGCGCCGCGAGCCTGGCGCGCGCCCAGGTGAAGCCGTCCGCGCCCGGCGGCACCTCGAGGCGGACCGCCTCACCCCAGCCCACCAGGCCCTCGCCGTGGCGGATCCAGGCGAACGCCGGGGATCGGGGGAGCCGCGCGAGCAGGTCGCCGGGGTCGGCGACCGGGACGGTGCGTACGAGCAGGGGGCGGGTCAGTCCGAGCGCGACACTCACCCGAGACACTTTATTCAGCGGCCCGAGCCGCCCCGAACCGGGGATACCGGCGGCACCAGGGCCCGGCTCACCGCAGGCCGCCGAGCGCCGGCCCCGCCCAGGCCGCGGCCAGCCCGGCGGCCACGCTCCCGGCCGCATAGCCCAGCGCGCGCCACCGCCGCCCCGCCTCGAGGAGCCGCAGCGTCTCGTAGCCGAACGTCGAGTAGGTGGTGAGCGCGCCGCAGAAGCCCGCGCCCGCGTACGCCATGGTCTCCGGCCCGGCGGCGAGCCCGGCGAGCAGCCCGAGCAGGAACGACCCGGCGACGTTCACGATGAAGGTGCCCCACGGGAAGGCGGCGCCGAACCGCTTCTGCACCGCCCGGTCGACCAGGTAGCGCAGCGGGGCGCCGAGCGCGGCGCCGAGCCCGACCAGCAGCACGCTCATCCGGCCGTCCTCCCGCGCCGGAGGAGCCGCCGGGTCACCCGTACGGCGAGCGTCACGGCGGCCAACCCGGCGGCGAGGGTGGCCGCCAGGTAGCCGAGCGCGACGCCCGGCCGCCCGGCGTCGAGCAGCAGGTGGACGTCGTAGACGAACGCCGAGAACGTGGTGAACCCGCCGAGCACCCCGGTGCCGAGGAACGGCCGCAGCAGCGGGCGGGCCCCGCGGCCCTCGCCCAACGCCGCCATCAGCACGCCGATGAGCAGGCAGCCGCCCACGTTGACGGCGAACAGCGTCCACGGGAAGGCGCCGGGGGAGGCCGGGAAGGCGAGCGTGAGGGCGTGCCGCGCCATCGCGCCGATCGCCCCACCGGCCGACACCGCGGCGACCACACCCGCCGTACCGCCCGGCGGACGGGGCGGCCCCGCCGCGGCGGCCCGGCGGCCACCGATGAGCGCGGCGTCGTCACCGCGTACGGCACGGCTCTCCGGCATCACCCAGCTCCCGGCGCTGTCGCCCGACGAAACGGGACCGGGGCACGGGGCGGCGCGCGCCCCGCGCCGCCGCAGACCTCCGGATGATCGCCCGGCGGCGCCCGGTCCGGCACCTCACGATACCCGCGGCCGGTCCCCGGGCCCGCCGCCCCGTGCCCCGGCGGTGCTCAGGCGAACCCGGCGAGCTTGTAGAGCACGAGGGACGCGGCGACCGCGACGTTGCGGCTCGCCCCCGTGCCGATCATGAGGATCTCGACCACCTCGTCGAGGAGGTCGAGCGCCTCGGGCGATATCCCCTCGCGCTCGTGGCTCGGCACGGCGACGGCCGGCCGCCGGGCCATCGGCAGGTCGGCGAGCCGGGTCGCGTTCTCGGCCGGCTCCACGCCGAGGATGTGCACGCCCTCGGCGCGTCGCCGCTCCAGCCAGTCGTACGGGTCGCGCACCCAGTGCACGCACGCGGGCCGGCGCAACGTGCTGCCGCGGTCGAGCGCGGCCGGCACCCACGGCAGGCGGGGCACCGCCAGGCACGCCCCCACGGCGTCACAGGTGCGCAGCAGGGTCCCGAGGTTGGCCCCGTGCATCGGCCACAACGGGGCGGCGAACAGGTGGTTCAGGCAGCGCGGCGGGCGACGGCGGCGCTCGGCCCGCAGCTCCTTGCGGGTGCGCAGCCGGATGGCGGGGCGGCTCACCGCTCCGCGCGGACGCCCTCCGCCGGGATGTGGGAAACGGTCATGCTCTGGGCGCTTCACGGCGCGCCCAGGCCGTCGACGAACGGACACGATCAGAATAGGCGCCCGCCCCGCCCGGTGTCATGGGCCGGCCGCCTTGCGCACCGGGCGCGCCGCGGTCGTCGGGGGAACGCCGGGGAGGGACGGCGGTCGCCCGCCGTGGGCCGGGCCGCGATCACCGCGGGCATACTCGGAGGGTGCTCGTCCTCGATCCGGTGCTGAAGACCCGGACCACCGCCGGATTCGCGGCCTGGCCGGTGGCCGAGGTGGGCGACGACGAGATCCTCGTGCTCTCCGGCCGGATGACGCCGCTCGAGGTCGGCACCGCGATGGCGGTGATCTTCCGGTACAACGACATCCCCGCCGCGCCCGTCGCGGACCTGCCGGAGCCGCTCGACCGGCACCTCGCCGAGATCGGGCCGCTGGTCGCCCCGGGCGGGCTGCGGCTGCGGGACACGGCCGCCGGGACGGAGATCACCCCCGCCTGCTGCTGCGGCCTGGAGAGCTGGCGGGAGTGGGGCGGCCTGCTCCGCGGCGAGCCCGTGTGGCTGGGGCACGACCCCGGCACCGAGATGGTGCACACCCCGCTCAGGATCCGCCTCACCCAGCAGGCCGCCGACGCCCGGCGCCCCACCCGGCGGAACAAGATCGAGATACCGCGGGACGACCTGCCGGACCTCCTCGCCTCCGCGCACCTGAGCCTGCGGGAGTTCCTCCGCCTGGTACGGCGCTGGGCGGACCGGACCGTCCCCCACGCCGCCGACCGCCTCGTCGCCGTCCTCGACGACTGCTTCGAGATCACCGGGCCGCTCGACCTCGGCTGAACCGGTCAACGGCTGCGGCCGCCCGCCGTCGATCGCGGGGCACGCCCCGCGGCTAAGGCGGCGCAGGCGCACCGAGGCCTCACCGAGGGCTCGCCGTGCGGTGCCGCGCGGGGAGCCGGATCGGGGGATGGCCGTCTCGTGGGGGCGAAGAGCCACCGTGCCGTCCAGGCAGGGTTGGGGCGCGGTCCGGGCCGGGGCGGGACGGCTTCGCGGCCGGTCACCCTCCCGTCCCGTGGGGACGAGGGTACGGCCGGGCCCAAGCGCGGCCGGGTGGGAAGCGGCCACCGGCGAAGCCGGGCCACCGGCGGGCCGGGCGGGGAGACGGCTTGCGGCGGTGAGTCCGCCCCGGGGCCGCGTCCGGCCCGGGGCTTCGCGGCCGGTCGTGCTCCCGTCCGCTGGGGCGAGGGTGCGGCGGCGCCGCCCGGTGGGGGTGGCCGCCCAGGCAGACCGGCCCATCGGCGAGCGGCCGCGACGACACGGAGCGGGGCGAGGCCGCTCCCGCGCCGGCCGAGGCGCGCGGGTCAGAGCCAGCCGTTGTGGCGGGCGGTACGGGCGGCCTCGATGCGGTTGCGGGTGCCGGTCTTGCCGATGGCGGACGACAGGTAGTTGCGCACGGTGCTCTCCGACAGGTGCGGCCGGGCGGCGATGTCGGCGATCGTGGCGCCGTCGGCGGCGGCGGAGAGCACCTCCCGCTCCCGCTCGGTGCGGGTTGGGGCCGGCGCTGAGCGCCGCGGCCGCGAGGGCCGGGTCGATCACGCGTTCCCCGGCGGGCGGGCCGCCGAACACCTCCACGCGCCCCTCGTCGGTCGGGCGGGATGAGGCCGAGCAGCATGCCGATCGTGGTGGACTTGCCCGCGCCGTTCGGGCCGAGCAGGGCGACCGTCTGCCCGCGCGGCACGGTGAGGCTGAGCCCGGCCACGGCGCGCACCGCGCCGAAGCTCTTGCTCACCCGGTGCAGGCGGAACGCGTCCCCCGCCGGTCCGCCGGCGGCCGCCTCGTCAGGGCCGGTGCGCGGCGCGGCGCCGGCCGGGTCGATGTCCGTGACGGTTCTGATTTCGGTCATGTCCCCGGACGCTACGGGCGCGGCCCGCCGCCCGGTAGGAACGGCGATACCGGGCCTGCCATGACAGTGTCCTCGCGGGAAGAGATCCGGCGGCTCCACGCTTACATGTAATGCTGTAAGCATCGTTTGCGGAGGATTCCCTCATGGCGCTAGACGCGTACTCCCAGGTCGTCTCGTCCGTCGCCGCCGAGCTCACCCCGAAGGTGGCGGCGGTCCGGGTCCGCGGCCAGGGCAGCGGGTCCGCGGTGGTCTTCACCGGCGACGGCTTCCTGCTCACCAACGCGCACGTGGTCGGCCGGGCGCGGTCGGGCACGCTGGCGTTCTCCGACGGCGCCGCGGCCGAGTTCACGGTGGTCGGCGCCGACCCGCTCTCCGACCTGGCGGTGATCCGGGCCGACGGGCCCACCCCCGCCCCGGCGCGGCTGGGCGACAGCGACGGCCTGGTGGTGGGCCAGCTCGTCGTCGCCGTCGGCAACCCGCTCGGGCTCGCCGGGTCGGTCACCGCGGGCGTGGTCTCCGGGCTGGGCCGGTCGCTGCCCGCGCGCAGCGGGTCGGCGGTCCGGCTGATCGAGGACGTGATCCAGACCGACGCCGCGCTCAACCCGGGCAACTCCGGCGGCGCGCTCGCCGACGCCGAGGGGCGGGTGGTGGGCATCAACACCGCGGTGGCGGGAGTGGGCCTCGGCCTCGCGGTGCCGATCAACTCCACCACCCGGTCGATCGTCGGCGCGCTCATGCGCGACGGCCGGGTACGGCGGGCCTACCTCGGCCTGGTGACGTCCCCGGCGCCGCTGCCGCAGTGGGCGCGCGAGCGGTTCGGGCAGCCGCGGGCGCTGCGGGTGATGGAGGTGGTGCCGGGCTCGCCGGCGGCGAAGGCGGGGCTGCGGCAGGGGGACCTGGTGCTCACCGCGGCCCGCAGGCCGGTCGCGGACGCCCAGGCCCTGCAGAAGCTCCTGTTCGCCGACGCGATCGGCAGGCCGTTCCCGATCACCGTGCTGCGCAACGGCGCGCTCGTCGACGTGATCGCCGAGCCGGTCGAGCTCGGCTCGCTCCCCGTATGAGATCTACAAAGTAAAGGCGCCGTGTCTCTGTGCGCCCCACCAGACCCGCCACCACCAGCCCCGCCCGAAGCGGAACACCGGTCATATCAAGCTGTCACCCAGGGCGAGTTCCTCGATCGCCCCGGAGGTCTCGGCCGTCGCCGCGGCCGCTTTTCCATCGCGTCGAGATCGCACCAGGGCGGAAGAGCGGCCACGGCAACGTGCACGGGGACCGTGCCGAAGCAGGAGGCGATCAGTCGTCGCCGTCCGCGGCGGTGGGAATCCCGGCGGCCTCCTGCCCACGACCGCCCGTGCCGCCCGGCGTGCCCTTCTCCGCTCCGTCCCCTCGGGAGTCGTGCGGGCCAGGCGATCCCGCGCCGGCGCGCCCGGCGGGCGGTGCCGTGATGACCCGCAGCAGCGGGAGGGCAAGGAGCAGCGCGGCCGCGATCAGCAGGCCGCTGACCCACACCGGGCCGATGTCCGCCTGCCCCGGACCCAGGGTGGTCGCCGCGAGGACGGGGCCACCGGCCGCGCCGATGTTCAGGGACGCGGTCGCATACGAGCCGCCCATGGTCGGGGCATCGGACGCCGCGTACAGCACCCTGGTGATCAACGTGCTGCCCAGCGCGAACGACAGCGCGCCCTGCACGAACACCAGGACGAGCAGCGCGACCGGCCGGGCGGCGAGGACCGCCAGCGCCACCCAGCCGGCCAGCAGCACCGGCCCGCCGGCCGCGATGACCAGGCCGGGCCTCCGGTCCGCCAGGCGCCCCGCGACGGTCACGCCGAGGAAGGAGCCGAGGCCGAAGAGCACCAGCACGACGGGGACCCACCATTCGGCCAGGCCGGCGGTGCCGGTGACGATCGGGGCGAGGAAGGTGAAGGTACCGAAGGTCGCGGCGTTGACCAGCGCGGCGATCAGCATCACCAGGATCAGCCGTGGCCTGGTGAGCAGGCGGAGCTCGGTCCGCAGGCTCGGCCGGGGCGGGTCGTCCGGTGCGGGCTCGCCGCGGGCGGGGACGCCCGTGACGATGCCGAGGGCGGCGGGAAGGCACAGCAGGGCGATCGCCCAGAAGGTCGCCCGCCAGCCGAGCAGCGTGCCGAGCGCCGCGCCGCCGGGCACTCCGGCGATGGTCGCGACGGTGGTGCCCGACAGCAGCACGGCGAGCGCCCGCCCCTTCCGATCGTTCGCCACCAGCGTGGCCGCGGTGGTCAGGGCGACGGCGAGGAAGCCGGCGTTCGCCACGGCGGCGACCACGCGCGCGACGAGCAGAACCGGGAGGTTCGCCGACAGCGCGCTCACCGCGTGGGCCGCCGCGAACACCAGCACGAACGCGAGCAGGCCGCTCCGTGCCGGCCACCGGCGCGCGAGCGCGGCCATCAGCGGCGCACCGATGATCATTCCGGCCGCGAAGGCCGAGGTCAGCAGGCCGGCGGCGCCGACGGTCACGCCGAGGTCGGCGGCGATGTCCGGGAGCAGCCCGGCGAGCATGAACTCCGAGGTCCCCATGGCGAAGACCGCCACGGCGAGCAGATAGAGCGCAAGAGGCATCGGGGACTCCGAGGTGAGGAGAACGGTAAGGACGACGTCTCGTCACCGCGGTCAGCCCCAGAGCGGCAGGCGCCGGCCCCCGACCCGCGCGATCGCGGGAGCCGGGCGGGGAGTACGGCAGATCTCGGTGATTCAGGGGCTGACGGCGTGACCGAAAGCCCCCGCTCTGGATGCCTCAGGGCTCGACATGGCTGACAGGCTATCCGCGCACCGTCGTCGCCGCGCAACCGGTTTTCCCGGGTCCGGCACGGTGCGGTGCTCGCCCGTGCCGGCGTTCAAGGCGGTCACCCACCCCGCCCGGCGGCCACCCGCGTCGCTTCGGGCCGGAACGCCGGGTCGGTGGTCGCGCGGGGTGCGGCCGATGCGTTCCCGGGACGCGGCGTGGAACGCGGAGAGCGAAGAGCGGCCGAGCGCGACGCCGTCACGTCGGCGAGGAGGCGGTCCCACCGCGGGCCGATCTCGGCCAGGCCGTAGGCCTCCGCGGTGCGCAGCGCGTTGCGGCCGAGCCTGCGGCGCAGCGGCTCGTCCTCGATGAGGCGGCAGATCGCCCCGGCGAGGGCCGCCGGGGTGCCGGGCCGTACCAGCAGGCCGTCGTGCTCGTGGGTGATGATCTCGCGGGGGCCGTGCGGGCAGTCGAAGCTCACCACCGGCACGCCCTTGCTCATCGCCTCCAGGATCGTCATGCCGAAGCCCTCGTAGCGGGAGCTCACCACGTAGATCGACGCCTTGGCGAGCTCGACGCCGACCTCGGGCGTGCTGCCCAGGAACAGCACCCTGCCCTCCAGGCCGGCCTCGGCGATCTGCGCCCGCAGCCGCGCCTCGTTCTCCGGCGTGCCCGCGCCGAAGATCCGCAGCGTCCAGTCCGGGTGCGCGGCGGCGACGTGCCGCCAGGCCTGCACCAGCCGGTCGAAGCCCTTGGCGCGGACCACGCGCCCGATCGCGAGCACGGTCTTCTCCTCCAGCCGGGACACGTCCCCGGCGAGCGGCGGGATCGCGTTCGGGATGCGCACCAGGCGGCGCGGCCGTGCCCCCTTCAGCTCGCGCCGGTAGTGCCGCAGGTCGGCGCGGGTGAGCGTGACCAGCGCGTCGAGCCGCCGGTACCGGCGCCGGATCCGGCGCACCAGGTCGGCGTGGTGCGACTTGAGCGTGACGTGCTCCTGGCCGATGCGGATCACGCCGGGCCGGGTGAAGGCGGCGGCGGCGAGGTTGAAGCCCGGGCGGGTGGTGATGAGCACCCCGGACCGCAGCGAGCGCAGGTAGCGCACGAGCAGCAGGTCGCTCCACAGCGTGCAGCGGTGGCGGGCCTTCTCGTGCTTGGGCATGAGCAGGCTGGGCAGCCGCGACAGCAGCCGGGCGAGCGGGCCGCGCGGGGCGAGGCGGTCGTCGAGCGCGGTGACGCGCACGCCCGGCGGGATCGGGAAGAACGGCTCGGGCCGCTCGCGGATGAGGCTCACCACCTCCACCTCGCGGTCGCGGGCGAGGTAGCCGGCGAGGTTGAGCACCGTGCGGATCGTGCCGCCCATGCCGTAGGCGTGCAGGAGCAGCAGGCGCACGGTGCCGGCGTGCGGTGGCGGCGTGCGCCGCTCGCGTAGCCGGTGCAGTGGCCGCAGCAGCGCCGACCGGACCGGCCGGATCGCCCGGGCCGCCGCGCGGGTCACCGTTGTACGCCCCCGATTCCCCATCGTGCGGAGCCCCCTTTTCCGCTCGTCCGCGGCCGCGGCCGGCCGCGGCGCCCCCGTCCGGCCCGCGCGCCCCTCGTCCGTGGCAGGATGTCCGTAACGTCCAGTCACGGAGAGTAGTTACCCGTATGCGGTCTGATATCCCTAGATATGGATGATCGCGTCTCTCGCTGTATGTTCTCCCGGTTAGACGCAGCCCGTTCCCTTTGTGTTTCGGACGTGAGGAACACCTGGCGGCCGGGGTACGGCCGGCCCGGCCGGCCGACGTGGTCACCGGCACTCCGCGGCGGCCGTAGGGTGTTATCCGGACAAGGTCGGTCCGGATAAAAGGAGCGGTGCATGCAACACCCGGTGTCCCGGGTCTTGGCGATGCTGGAGCTCCTCCAGGCACACCCCGGGATGACCGGTCCCGAGCTCGCCGTCCACCTGCGCGTGGACGAGCGCACCGTGCGCCGGTACGCGACACGGCTCGTCCAGATGGGCGTGCCGGTGGTGGCGGAGCGGGGCCGGCACGGCGGGTACCGGCTGGTGCCCGGGCACCGGCCACCCCCGCTCATGCTCACCGGGGACGAGATCACGGCCGTGGTGCTCGGCCTGATCGCCGCGCGGCGGGCCGGCCTGCCGCTGGGCGAGGCGGCCGCGCACCGCGCGCTCACCAAGATCGAGCGGCTGCTCCCGGCCGAGCTGCGGGACCGCATCCACGCCGCGGCGGGCCCCGGGGAGCTCGGTACGGCCGGGCCGGGCACGCCGTACCGGGTGCGCGTGGTGCTCGGCGCGAGCCTGGAGGCGGCGCGGCGCCGCATCCCGCCGTCGGCGGGCACCCTCGCGGCCACGCCGGGCGGCGAGGGCGTGCTGTTCACCACGCACGCCACGCGCCTGGACGAGGTGGCGCGGCTGCTCGCCGGGCTCGGCTGGCCGTTCCGGATCCTCGAGCCGGAGGCGCTGCGGGCCGAGGTGCGGGCCCTCGCCGACCGGCTGCACGGCTACGCCTACCGGTGACGCCGCCGCCCGTGCCGACGGCGCGCCGGTCACGGCAGGCGCCAGACGGTGACCGGGACCGTGTCGGCGGCCTCGAGCAGCCCGCAGCCGGGCACCCGGTGCGCCGCGACCCGGACGAACCGGTCCCGCGGCAGGTAGGCGCGGCCGGGATCGCCGACGAGCACCTCGGCTCCGCGCCGCCGCGCGTGCTCGAGGTAGCCCAGCACCCGGCCGGCCAGCGGGCGCTCATAGAACACGTCGCCGGCGAGCACCACCTCGGCCGCCTCCGCCTCGGTCGGGCCCGCGGCCGGGGCGTCGAGCAGGTCCGCCAGCAGCATCGACACCGCCACGCCGTTCGCCGCCGCGTTCGCCGCGATCGCCGCCCCGGCGAGCGGGTCGACGTCGACCGCGAGCACCGAGGCGGCCCCGGCCCGGGCGGCGGCGATCCCCACCAGCCCGGACCCGGCGGCCAGGTCGAGCACCCGGCGGCCCGCCACCACGGCGGGGTGGTCGAGGACGTGTCGGGCGAGCGCCAGCCCTCCCGGCCACGCGAACGCCCAGTACGGCAGCTCCCCGGTGCGCCCCCACAGCCCGAACACCTCGTCGGCGAGACGCAGCCGCACCTCCGGCACGTACGGCGGGGCGGCGAGCCGCGTCCCGGCCGCCACCGGATCCGGCGGCGCCGCACGGCCGGGCGGCGGGTGGTCGCTCATCGCCGCGGCGGCAGCTTGGGGATCTGCAGCCGGGGCCGGTCGGCCGGGTTGGGGGTGTGCGGCGGGGTCTGCGCGAGCCGCTCCAGCGCGACGTCGATCGCCCGGTCGAGCTGGGTGTCGATGCCCCGCGCGTAGTCCTGCGGCGTGATGTCCACCTCGATGTCGGGGTCGGTGCCGTAGTTCTCCACCCGATAGCCCACGTCGTCGAACGCGAACGAGAACTCCGGCTGGGTGGTGACGGTGCCGTCGGCGAGCCGGTGCCGCGGCCAGATGCCGATCACGCCGCCCCAGGTGCGCTTGCCGACCAGCGGGCCGAGCTTGAGCAGCTTAAAGGTGTGGCTGAAGATGTCGCCGTCGGAGCCCGCCCACTCGTTGGTGATCGCCACCATCGGGCCGCGCGGCGACTCCGGCGGGTACGGCTCGGGCACGCCCCAGCGGGGGTAGTCGTAGCCGAGCCGGCGCCGGGCGAGCTTCTGCAGCAGCAGCGCCGAGACGTGGCCGCCGCCGTTGAACCGCACGTCCACGATGAGGCCCTCGCGGTCGAACTCGGCGAGGAAGCCGCGGTGGAACTCGGCGAAGCCCTCCGGCCCCATGTCCGGGATGTGGATGTAGCCGACGCGGCCGCCGGTGCGCTCGTGGGTGTGGGCGCGGTTCGCCTCCACCCAGTCCCGGTACCGGGCGGGCTGCTCGTCGGAGATCGCCCGCACGGTGACGGTGCGCGCCGGGCCGTCGCCGCGCCGTACCGTGAGCTGCACCTCCTGCCCGGCGAGGTTGACCAGGCGCTTGCCGGGGCTGTTGCCGGGCCCGACCGGCTGGCCGTTGATGGCGAGCACCGCGTCGCCGGGGCGGACGTCCACGCCGAGCCGGTTGAGCGGCGAGGTGCACTCGGGGTCCCAGTGGTCGCCGCCGACGATGCGGCCGATGTAGTAGACGCCGTCGCGGTACTCCCAGTCGACCCCGAGCTTGCCCTGCCAGTAGTGCGGGCGGGGCCGGTACTCGCCGCCCATCTCATAGGCGTGTGAGGTGCCGAGCTCGCCGTGCAGCTCCCACAGCAGGTCGGAGAACTCGCTGCGGGTGCTCACCCGGTCCACCAGCGGCAGGTAGCGGTCGTAGACGGCGTCCCAGTCGATGCCGGCCATGTCCTCGGTCCAGAAGTGCTCCTTCTGCAGCCGCCAGGCCTCGCGGAACATCTGCCGCCACTCCAGGTCCGGGCGGACCGACACCTTCACCCGGCTGAGGTCGATCCAGCCGCTCGACCGGCTCGGGGTGTCCTCGTCGGCCGGGGTCTCCCCGGCCTTGATCACCCGCAGCCTGCGGTCGGACCGGTACAGCAGGGTGGAGAAGTCCGGGCCGAGGGTGAAGTCGGTGACGCCGCCGAGGTAGTGGTCGTGCTTCTGCTTCTCGAAGTCGTAGATGCGCAGGCTGCCCGACGGGCCGTCGGAGTCGGAGAAGTAGCTGTCGCCGAGCGAGCCCTGCACCGGGTAGATCGAGTAGATCGCCTTGCCCTTGATGCCGACGATGCGGCCGTAGCGGCCCTCGGGCACGGGGAACGCGGCGACGCGGCGCTCGATGCCCTCGATCTCGATCTCCAGCGGCTTGTCGCCGTCGCCGCTCTCGGTCGAGGCCTCGCCCGCGGCGGCCGCGTCCTTGTCCTGCCGCCCGTCGCCGCCGGCCGCGCCCGCGGCGCCGTCGCCACCGGTGCCCTCGCCGCCCTCGGCGCTCTCGTCCTGGGCGGGGCCGCCCGGCTCCTTGCCCTTGTCGTCCTGCTCGGACTCCTTCAGCGGCCGCGGCTGCGGCACGAACGGGTCGGGCACGTCCGAGCGGAGCGTGATCACGTACGGCCGGGTGCCGAGCGGGAAGCCGAGGTCGAACTGGAGCGAGTCGTAGACCGGGTTGAACACGCGCTCGCCGATGAAGTAGAGGTAGTCGCCGCCCGGGTCGAAGGCGGGGCGGCGGTCGCGCAGCACCGGCCGGGTGGCGTTGAACGTCTCGCCCGTGGCGACCTGGTACAGCCGGATCGCGGTCATCTGGGCCGAGGTCGGGTAGGTGTAGGCGAGCCACGAGCCGTCCGGGGCCCAGGCCGGGTCGTCGATGCGGCCGTAGCGGCTGGAGTCGACGACCTTCATCGTCGCCTGGGCGGGGTCCTCGCCGGTGAGGTCGATCAGCAGCAGCTCGTTGCGGTGGTTGGTGACCGCGATGCGGTCGGCCTTCGGGGAGACGGCGAGGTTGGTGGCCCGGCCGGTGTCGAGGTGGGCGAGCTTGACCGGCTCGGCGGTGCCGTCGGCGGTGAGCACCACGAGCGTCTCGCGGTCGGACTCGTCGGCCGCGGCGGCGATCAGCCGCTTGCGGTCGTTGAGCCAGGTGAGCAGCCGGTAGCGCACCCCGTCGGGCTCGCCGTGCTGGAGCACCGGCCCCTCCCAGTTGGCGAACGAGTACGCCTTGCCGCGGGTGGTGATGGCCAGGCCGCTGCCGTCGTGGTTGAGCGCGGCGCTGTCGAGGAACCGGTCGGCGGGCACGAACCGGCGCTGCCGCTGGGTGCGGGAGCTGCCGAGCCGTACCGGGACGTGGCGGGCCTCGCCCTCCTCCGGGTCGAGCACGTACAGGTCGGCCCCGCAGTGGTAGACCAGCCGGCGGCCGTCGCTGGACAGGTTGCGGGCGTAGTAGTCGGCGTGGTCGGTGTGCCGGCGCACGTCCGTGCCCTCGGGGGTGCACGAGTAGACGTTGCCGATCCCCTCGTGGTCGGAGAGGAAGTAGATGCGGTCGCCGACCCAGCAGGGGGAGGCGAGGTTGCCCTCGAGGGAGATCAGCCGGGTGAACTCGCCGGTGCCGTCGCGGTCGATCCACAGGTCGCCGACGGTGCCGCCGCGGTACCGCTTCCACCGGGCCGGGTCGGCGGTGTTGCGGCCCAGCACGATGCCGCCGCCGGGGCCGTAGGAGATCGAGTTCGCCGGGCCGTACGGCAGGCGGTGGGGGACGTCCTCGGGGTCGTTCGGGTTGATCCGGTACAGCCACCTGCGGTTGGCGAACGGCTGGCCGTCGTCGCTGGCGTAGATCACCGATCCCTCGGCGTCCCAGGTGGTGACGGTGCACCGGGCGCCCTGGTAGGTGACGCGGCGTGCGGGGCCGCCGTCGGCGGGCATCACGTAGACCTCGTCGGGGCCCTCCTCGCGGCCGACGAAGGCGAGGTGCCGTCCGTCGGGGGAGAACCGAGGGTAGCCCGCCTCCGCGACCCCCGCGGTGAGCCGCCATGCCCGGCCGCCCTCCACGGGCACCATCCACAGATCATCCTCGGACACGAACACGACGAGGTCCCGGAAGATCGTCGGGAAGCGCACGTAGGCGGGCATCGGCTCCCTCGCGATAGTGATCAGGCGGTCACCGGCACACTATAGACGCGCGTTCGGGTAACGCGAATCGGTGCCGGGCGCCGGATTTCGCGTCAGTCCACTTTGATATCGGGCTCAGGTGCCATCTCCCCGCGTTTCGCCATCTTCTTCGCCTGCTTCGCCTGGCGGGCCGCCTTGATCGCGGCCTTCTTCGCCTTACCCGACAATTTCGCCTTCTTGCGCTGGTCGCCCATGATGTCCCCCTTGTCGGTGCTAACCGGGGCACGGTGGGTCCCCGTACGGCGCAGCGAGAGGTACCCGCAAAGGCGACCAATTACCGCATTTCAGGATGAATCAGGCATTTACCGACATTTCCCTGACTTAGAGCAGGGTGAGCTGCTCGGCCGCCGGCCCCGCGGACGGCGCGGGCGCGCGGGCGGGCGCCCGGGCGGCGGCGCGCACCCCGTCACGGGCCGGGGCGGCGCCGATGCCGTACCGCTCGGCGAGCCGCCGCACCTGGTCGGCGATGCGCTCCTGGTACGCCCGGGGCGCGTAGGCGCCCCGGCCGTACAGCTCCAGGTACCGGGGGACGAGCCGCGGGTGCTCCCGGGACAGCCAGGCCATGAACCATTCACGCGCCCCCGGCCGCAGGTGCAGCACGATCGGCACGATCCGGGTGGCCCCGGCCTCGGCGATCGCCCGGACCGCGGCCTCCAGGGCGCGCGGGCTGTCGGTGAGGTAGGGGAGGATCGGCGCCATCAGCACGCCGCAGCCGATGCCGCGGTCGTTGAGCGTGGCGCAGGCCTCCAGGCGGGCGCGCGGCGAGGGGGTGCCGGGCTCGACCGGCCGCCAGGCCCGCTCGTCGGTGAACCCGACCGACACGTCCACCCCGACCTGGGTGACCTCGGCGGCCTCGGCGAGCAGGTCGATGTCGCGCAGGATCAGCGTGCCCTTGGTGAGGATCGAGAACGGCTGGGCCGCGTCGATCAGCGCCCGCAGGATGCCGGGCATAAGCCGGTAACGCCCCTCGGCCCGCTGGTAGCAGTCGGCGTTCGGCCCGATCGCGATGACCGGCCGGGGGCGGGCGGCGCGCAGCCGCGGCGCGGCGAGCTCCCGGCGGGCGAGCTCGGCCGCGTTCACCTTGACGATGATCTTGGAGTCGAAGTCGCGGCCGGTGCCGAGGTCGAGGTAGGAGTGGGAGTTGCGGGCGAAGCAGTAGACGCACGCGTGGGTGCAGCCCCGGTAGGGGTTGATGGTGTACTCGAACGGCACCCGCGAGGTCGCGGGCACCCGGTTGATGATCGACCGGGCGCGGACCTCGTAGAAGGTGATCCCCCGGAATCCGGGCGCGTCGAAGGTCCGCGCCACCGCCCCCTCGGGGAACAGCGCGGACGCCGGTCCCGGCTCGGCGGCGCCGGACGGCCGCAGATTGTCCCAGCGCACGCCTTGATTAGAACACATGTTCGGGGGTGGGCGCAACACGAAAACCGGTCGTAAATTGCGGGTCGGGATACGGCTAATGATCTTCCTGCTTGGGGAGAACCCTCGCTACACACCTTGCGTTGCGGGAGGTCCGGCATGGCCTGGTCGCAGGAGGAGGAGCGATTGCTCGCACAGATCGAGCGTCACCTCAGTGACGACGATCCACGACTCGCAGCGCGGCTGGAATCTCTCAACGAACGTCTCGAGCGCCGGGAGCTCAACGCGCGCCGCCGCGCCGCCCGCCGTCGGCCGAGCCGCGCCACGGTCATCATCCTGGTGAGCTGGCTGCTGATCGCCACGCTGATCACCGCCCTGCTCATCGTGGCCTTCCGGCACGACGCGGCCGCGCTCGCGCTCTGAGCGCGCAGGCGCGGCCGGGCCGTCACGGGGTGTCGAGGGCGCGCAGGAACCGCGCGGCCACGGGCGCGGCCACCTTCCCGCCGCCACCACCCCCCTCGACCACGACGGCGAAGGCGACGTCGCCCCGGTAGCCGATGAACCAGGCGTGGCTGTCGAGCTCGGGGCCGGTGCCGTACTCGGCGGTGCCCGTCTTGCCCGCCGTGCCCGCGGGCAGGCCGGCGTTCTTCGCGGTGCCCTTGGTCACCACGGCCGTCATCATCTTGCGCAGCTGCTCGGCCACGCCGTCGGGCAGCCGCCGCGGGGAGACGTCCTGCTCGCGCCCGGGCACGAGCGTGGGCGGCCGCCAGGTGCCGTCGGCGACCGCCGCGGCGACCGAGGCCATCACCAGCGGGCTGGCGGTGATCCGCGCCTGCCCGAACGACTCGGCGGCGAGCTCGGCGTCGCTGGTCGCCTCCGGCATGCTCGCCTTCGCCGCCGGCACGCCGATCTTCAGCGTCTGGTTGAACCCGAACCACTCGGCGGCCTCGCGCAGCTTGCGCGCGCTGAGCCGCTCGGCCGCGAGCGGGGCGAACGTGGTGTTGCACGAGTGGGCGTACGACTCCAGGAACGACACCCGGCCGAACGCCTCGTGGTCGGAGTTGCGGATCTTCAGGCCGCCCACGGTGACGTACTTGGGGCAGGTCACCGGCGCGGACGGGTCGAGGCCCTCGGCGAGCAGCGCCGCGGCGGTGATCGTCTTGAACGTCGAGCCCGGCGGGTAGGCGCCGTCGAGCGCCCGGTTGAACCCGCCCCGGTTGTTCACCACCGCGAGGATCTCCCCGGTCGACGGCCGGATCGCCACCAGCGAGGCGGGCTTGTCGAGCTTCTCCACCGCCTTGACCGCGGCCTGCTGGACGGTCAGGTCGAGCGAGGTGCGCAGCGGCTTGCCGGGCGCGCCCTTGATCGTGTCGAGGGTGCGGGCGGTCTTGCCGTCCGCGCCGACGACCTGGATGCGCAGGCTGGGCCGCCCGGCGAGGCGCTCCTGGAAGGTCGCCTGCAGGCCGGCCTTGCCGACCGGGTCCCCCGCCCGGTACGGCGGGCCGAGCCGCTTGGCCTCCTTGGCGGTGGCCTTGTCGACGTACCCGACGATCTGCTGGATCGACCCGCCGGCGTCGCCCCGGTCGATGCGGCGGCCCGAGGCGTCGGTGATCGCCGCGCGCTCGGGCCAGACGGTGCTCACCCGCAGCCGGTTGGTGCCGTCGAGCTCCGGGTGCACGGCGCGCGGGGACCAGTCCACCTTCCAGTGCCGGTCCTTGACGACGAGGGGGAGCGACCCGCGGTAGCTCCACCGGCCGCCGTCGCGCAGGGTGAGGGTGGCGGTGTAGCGGGCGTCGGCGCGGTCGTCGTGCGGCTCGCTCACCTCGGTGAGCCGCACCTCGGTGGCGGTCACCCCCAGATCCTTTGCCAGCCGCTCGTAGGCCGCGGCGTACGGCACGGACGGGTCGGCGAGCCAGGACCGCATCGCGGCGGTGTCGCCCCTGCTCCACGCCTGCACGAACGCCTGCGCGGTCTCCTGCGGCGTCCCCCTGGTGCGCAGCAGGTAGTACGCGCCGCCCGCCCCCGCCCCGGCGACGAGGATCACGGCGGCGGACGTGATCGCGATGGTACGGCCCCGTAGCACGCGAATACCCCCGGTGTCGGTGTCGTCAGCAGACTAGCCGGGCCCGGCCGCGCGGGCCGGGCACCGCATATGCGGTTTCGACGAGCCGAAACGCCGGTTTGTTCGCAACCGGGCGATTTCTTCTTTGTTGTTGCTAACTGCTTACTGTTGCATGCGGGCCTTGACGCTGGACGCGTACATCGGCACGTACTCCTGCCCGGAGAGCTTCTGGATCGCCTGCATCACCTGGTCGGTGACGTCGCGGCGGGTGCGGGCGTCGTCCGGGTCGCCGGTGAAGTACATCGGCTCGCCGATGCGCACCCCGATGCGGCCGAGCCGCGGGATGGCGCGGCCCGGCGGGAGCACCCGGTCGGTGCCGATCATCGCGACCGGGAGGACCGGGGCGCCGGTGGTGAGCGCGAGCCAGGCGACACCGATCTTGCCCTTGTAGAGCCGGCCGTCGGGGGAGCGGGTGCCCTCGGGGTAGATGCCGAACAGCTCGCCGCGGCGCAGCAGCTCGGCCGCGGCCTCCAGTACCGACCGGGCGGCCGAGGCGCTCTCGCGGTCGACCGCGATCTGGCCGGTGGCCCGCATGTACATGGCCGTGAGCGGGTTGCCGGTGAAGTACTCGGCCTTGGCCACGAAGCTGACCTTGCGGGGCAGCATCAGCGGCAGGAAGGTGGAGTCGGCGATCGACAGGTGGTTGGAGGCGAGGATCGCCGGGCCCGTGGCGGGGACGTGCTCGGCCCCCTCGATGCGGGGGCGCCACAGCAGACGGAGGAACGGGCCAGTGACGATCTTCGTGAGCTGGTACAGCACGGTGTCTCCCCATCTCGGCCGACGAGCCAACCCTAACGTCGTACCCGGCGGGGCGCGGGGGCTCCGCCGCGCACGCGGCACCCACCCCAGAAGCGAAGTGCCCCCCGCGACCTCGGTCACGGGGGGCACCACGCTAGGGGCCGATGTGGCGGTCGCCTCCTCGGCGAATGGCACAACACGGCTCCAGCCGAACGGTATTCCGTGAAGGCAATGGTTGCGGCCCGGGGGACACAGACCACATCGGCCACACGACTTTAACTCACTCTCGGCGGTGGTTATTCCAGCCACGCCGTCCCATGCTCGCCGTTTCGGTGCCGATCCGCCGAGCTTTCCCAGGTGAGCGGGCATGTGCCCGGGCCGGGCCGGCGGGGGAGAAGAGGAGAAGTTCACAGCCGGGCGCCCGCCCGGGCGGGGCCGAGGGGCGGGACCGGGCCGGGCCGCCCGGTATCCTCCGGCCGTCCGGCGGCATCCTCCCCGATTCTGATCTACGTTGTAAAGGCCGCCGGTTGGGTTCACCACCCCACTACACAACCCGCAAACCACTCCCTCCCTGTCACCAACCTCAACTAAGGTAGAGATCCGAACCGGCCGAAAGAGGGACAATGCGGGTAAGTGACAAGGCTCACGAGCTCACCATCGGGCAGCTCGCCGAACGCAGCGGGGTCGCGGTGAGCGCGCTGCGCTTCTACGAGGCCAAAGGGCTGATCAGCAGCAGGCGCACCTCGGGCAACCAGCGCCGGTACTCCCGTGACACGCTGCGCCGGGTCGCGTTCATCCGGGTGTCGCAGCGGGTGGGCATCCCGCTCAGCGCGATCCAAGAGGCGCTGTCGAACCTGCCGGACGGCCGCACGCCCACCCGGCGGGACTGGAAGCGGCTGTCGGAGCGGTGGCGGGCCGAGCTCGACTACCGCATCGAGCAGCTGGTACGGCTGCGCGACACGCTCACCGACTGCATCGGGTGCGGGTGCCTCAGCCTGGGCGCGTGCAAGCTGGCCAACCCCGGCGACCGGCTCGGCCGCGAGGGTGCCGGCCCGCGCAACCTCATGCTGGAGCGTCCCCGGACCGCGGCGGCGCGGCGGGGCGCGGCGGAGGCTCCGGACGGCGAGGGGAGCTGCTGCGGCTGACCGCCCGGCGCGACTCGATCAGCGCGGCGAGCCCGTCGAGCACCCGCTGCAGGCCGAACCGGTAGGCGTGGTCGGGGTCGTAGGCGGCGCCGTGGGCGAGGCCGGCCGCGGCGCCCACCCGGGTGGCGACCGGATAGGCGTCGGGGTCGACGACCTTGGCGAGCAGCGGACCGTAGGCGGCCCACCACTCCCCGTCGCCGGTGCGCGAGGCGTGCCGCGCCGCGCGGACGTCCGCGGCCGCTCTGGCGCAGGACTGCACGAAGTCGAGCAGGAACGTCAGGGCGGCGTCCATCTCGACGTCGTCGAGGCCGAGCCCCTCGAGGGCGCGCAGCTCGTAGTCGTACTTGGCGATCACCCCGGGCCCGAGCGGAGGCCGGGCGGTGGAGACGGTGGCGAGCCAGGGGTGGCGCTCGTAGAGGGCGCGGTTGTCGTGCGCGATCGCCTCGAGGCGGTCCCGCCAGTGGTCGCTCGCCGGCCGGCTGCGCTCGATCTCGCCGCAGACCGTGTCGATCATGAGGTCGAGCAGCTCGGCCTTGCCGGGGATGTAGGTGTACAGCGACATCGCGGTGATGCCGAGCCGCTCGGCGACGCGGCGCATGGACAGCGCGGCGAGCCCTTCGGCGTCGGCGAGGTCGATCGCGGCCCGGGTGATCTGGGCGACCGAGAACCGGGGCTTGGGGCCGCGCTTGGGGGCGTCGCGCAGCCCCCAGAGCAGCTCGATGCTGCGGCCGGGGTCGCCGCCGCCGCTGTACGCCGTTGTCACGCCCTCCATTCTCCCAGGGCCGCCCGCCGCGCGATTCCCCGCGCGGCACGCCGAGGGCGTCGATGGGCCCTTCGGGCTGGGCCGTCCGTGCGATACCTGTCAGTGGTTGTCAGGAATGCCGCCTAGCCTGGAGCGGTGCCGCGCCACCGGGCCGGGCCGTACGGCCCGGCCCGGGCGCGGCCGGATGACCACCGACCACCGGCGGATCGCCAGGAGCGGCTGATGGGCTACCACCGGACCTTGATCGCTGTGGCGGACGACTGCCCGGTCGACGCCTCCGTCGTGCCGGACGGCGCGAAGCGGACGGTCGCCGCGGTGCAGTACGCGATGCTCGCCGCCGAGCCGTACCGGCTGACGCAGGAGGACGTGCTGTTCCTCACCTGGGTGCACCGCCGCCCCGACGCCGAGGAGCTGGACGAGAACGAGCTGGCGGCGCTGCGGGACGAGTTCTTCTCCCGGAGCCGGGCGTGCCTGCGCGCCTCGCCGCTGCCCAAGCGGTACGGGTTCGGGCTGCTGTTCGACGACGAGGGGCGGATCGCCCTGTGCCCGATGGAGTCGGCGGAGTACCGGCGGATCGTGGCGGGCGGCGCGGGCTACACGGTGGTGAAGGCGATGCGCACCTCCCGCCGCTGACCACGCCTGCGGCGCGGCGGCGAGGTCGCCGCCCCGCGGGGCGGGTACGGCGGGGCCGCCGCCGTGCCCGCCCTCCGGCCCGGGGCGGGTGCGCCCGCAACGGCGGCGACGAGGCCGGGGATGGGCTCGGCGAGGAGGTCCCGGTCCGCGGGGCGGGTGGGCAGGTATTCGGTGATGCCGAGCCCGGCGACGGTGAACCGCTCGGCGAGGGCGCGCACCGCGGCGGTGAGCGCGGCGGGGGTGAGGCCGCCGCGCTCGGGGTCGAGGACGTCGAGGTCGATGTGGAGGTAGACGGCCTGGGCGCCGGTGGCGGCGGCCGCGCCGGTCGGCCGGGCCGGATCGGCGAGGTCGGCGACGGTGAGGTGCCGGAGCCGGTGGCGGTCGATGTGGTCGATCTCGCCGGGGTCGAGCGCGCGGGGCCCGGCGAGGACGACGTGCCCGGGGTCGAGGGTGCCGCCGGGGTGCGGGCCGAGGCCGTCGGGGGCCTCGCCGGGCAGGGCGCGGAGCACCATGCCGTGGAAGCCGCCGCTGGGTGCGGTGCCGGGGGTGTTGAGATCGCCGTGGGCGTCGAACCGGACCACGGCGAGGCGGCCGCCGCGCGCGGGCCCGCTCGATCGGGGCGGGTTCGACGCCGCATTCGCCGCCGAAGGTGATCGTGGGCCCGTCGCCGGAGGTGGTGAGCGCCCGGCGGATCGCGGCGAGGTTCGCCTCGAGGACGCCGGCGTGCCGCACGCTCCCGCGGGTGACGCCCGGCCGTTCGATGATCTCGGGCGGATGAGCGTGGTGTCCGGTACCAGGCCCGCCGGCTCGCGTGCGCCGTCGGTCAGGCGCTGCGCCACGGGTGACGCCGACCCCTGCCATTGCGGAGCCACCACGACCGTCGGCATACCGTCCCCTCGCCGTCTTTCGGCATGTTTCGGCCTGGTCGCGGCGGCCCTATGGGTCCGTGGTCAGCCGGGGCGATGCCCGGCGGGCCGGGCCGGGGGCTCGTTCTCCTCCCTGGCCGGGCCCTGCGCGGCGGGGGCCGTGCCGGCGCCGTCGGGCTGCTGCAGGTGGGGCACGGCGGCCGGGGGACGCGGGGCGTGGGCGCCGTCGGGCCGGACGCGCGAGGCGGGTGACCACTCACGACCCGGCGTGACCGGAGCGGCGGGGCGGGGCGTGGCGCCGCGCCGGGACCGGCCCTGATCGCCGTGGCCGTCGCCCGGCACGGTGCCGCGGCGGCCGGTGGCGGGGAGCGGCGCGGCGGTGCGCTTGGGCGGTTCGGGGCCGCCGTCGTCGCCGAACCAGCGGGCGAGGCGGCCGCCGCGGCTGACCGCGCGCAGCCGGCGTTCGGTGGCCTCGCGCGCGGCCATCGTGGTGACGATGAGCAGCTCGTCGCCCTCGCGCAGCCGGGTGTCGGGCGAGGGGACGAAGCCGGAGCGGCGGTCGCGGACGATGAGTCCGATCGCCGAGGGCGCGGGCAGCCGCAGCTCGCCGACCTCGACGCCGTGCAGCCGGGAACCGGGCGGGATGGTGACGGTGAGCAGCTCGGCGCCGAGCGCGTCGAGCGGCGCGGACTCGATGCCGATCTGCCGGGCCTGCTCGTCCTCGGCGAGGCCGAGCCGCCGGGCGACGAAGGTCAGCGACGGGCCCTGGATCAGGGTGAAGACGGCGACGATGACGAAGACGATGTTGAGCACGTGCCAGGCGCCCGGCACGTCGGCCACGATCGGGAAGGTGGTGAGCACGATCGGCACGGCGCCACGCAGCCCGGCCCAGGAGATGAACGCCTGGGCGCGCCACGGCATGCGGAACGGGAGCAGGCACAGCACGACCGAGATCGGGCGGGCGGCGAGCAGCAGCACCAGGCCGACGCCGAGGCCGGGCAGGAGGGCCGAGGGCAGGTCGCTGGGGTCGGCGAGCAGGCCGAGCATGACGAACAGGCCGATCTGGGCGAGCCAGGCGGCGCCCTCGGCGAACGAGCGGGTGGCCGCGCGGTGCGGCAGCTCGGAGTTGCCGAGGATGATGCCGGACAGGTAGGCGGCGACGATGCCGGAGGCGCCGGCCGCGCCGGCGGCGGCGAACGCGGTGATGCCGAGCCCGAGCGTGGCGAGCGGGTACAGGCCGCTGGCGGGCAGCGCGACGTACCGCAGGCCCTTGGCGCCGCCCCAGCCGAAGGCGAGCCCGAACAGGATGCCGACGGCGATCTGGTAGGCCATCTGCCAGCCGATCTCCAGCGGGCTGGGCAGGGTGCCGGCGGCGCTGAAGACGAGCACGAGGATGACGGTGGGGGCGTCGTTGAAGCCGGATTCGGCCTCCACCAGGCCGGCGAGGCGGCGGGGCAGCGGCAGCCCGCGCAGCACCGAGAAGACGGCGGCGGCGTCGGTGGAGGAGACGATCGCGCCGATCAATAAGGCCGTGCGCCAGTCCATGCCGAGCAGCAGGTGGGCGCCGGCGGCGGTGACCAGGACGCTGATCACGACCCCGGCGGTGGCGAGGATGCCGGCCGGGGCGAGCATCCGGCGTATATCGTTCCAACGCGTGCTCAGGCCGCCCTCGACGAGGATGACGGCGAGCGCGCTCGCGCCGAGCGTCTGGGCGAGGGCGGCGTCGTCGAACGGGATGCCGAGCCCGTCCTCGCCGAGCGCCACGCCGAGGGCGAGGAACAGCAGCAGGCTGGGGAGGCCGAGTCGCCCGGCGGCCCGGACGGCGGCGATTCCGGCGAACAGCACCAGGCCACCGATCAGCAGCACGATGTACAGCTGCGGCAGGCTCATGCGTTCGCGTACTCGCTTCCCGGCCGCCGTGCGGCGGCTGCTCGTGTCGTGGTCCGTCCTGTGACCGATGCCGGCGGCGCCGGGCGCCGCGGACGCGGCCGGTGCGCGCCCGGTGGTGGCGGTCGCGGCCGCCGGTCCGGCCCGAGACCGCGCCCTCCCCGCGGCGGATGTCGAGAACCGGCGAGCGGACGCCGTCGGCACCGTGCGATTGCGCACCCGTCGGTGACGGGAGACACCATCGTGACCTTGGGTGGTGCAGTCTCACCGTACCTTCGCAGTGGCGCCCGAGGCCAGTCATGATTGCGGTGGATTGCGCATTTAGACGTAAATAACACGCTATGTCGGGCTAGCGGTCGGCGGCCGGGGCGGCCCCGGGGCGGGCGCCGGAAGGGCCCGTCCTGCCCGGCGGCGTTCGACATAGGGTGATCACCGGCCGTCTCCTGGAGGTTCCCGGTCATGGCGTGGATCATCCTGATCGTCTCGGGCATGCTCGAAACGGCGTGGGCCGCGGCGCTCGCCGAGTCCAAGGGGCTGAGCCGGCCCTGGCCGACGACGCTGTTCGTGATCTTCCTCGCCGCGAGCATGCTCGGCCTCGCCTGCGCCCTGCGCTCGATCCCGGTCGGCACCGCGTACGCGGTCTGGGTGGGCATCGGGGCGGTCGGCACCGCCCTGTACGGCATGATCGTGCTCGGCGAGCCGGCCACGGCCGGGCGCCTGATCTGCCTCACGCTGATCATCGCCGGCGTGGTGGGGCTGAAGCTGCTGCACTGACCCCGCGCCCGGGCACCCCCGCACGCCGCGCCGGGGCGCCGCCCGGGGCCGGGCGTTCCGGGCGGCCCGGGCGGGTACGGCGGGCGTCACAACTGCGGCCAGTCCGGGACGCGGACCCGGCCGAGGAACAGCACGCCGTCGGCCGCGTCGAGGCGGGCCGGGTCGAGCGGGAAGTAGGCGTAGTGCGGCGAGGTGCGCGGGGCGGCGCCGGGGAGCGCCGCGGCGAGGGCGCGGGCGTCGGCGAGCGCGCGGTCCCAGGGCAGGGTGGCGAGCGCGCCCTCGAGGGTGCCGTCGGGCGGGGCGTCGTCGCCGAAGGCGCCCAGGGCCGAGGCGATGAACGCGTACCGCTCGCCCAGGTGGGCGGCGACGAGCGCGCCCGCGCTCCACCACTCCAGTTCCCGGTCGCCGAGCCGCATCGTGCTCCTGCACCGCTGCAGGTGGAGGTTGTGGGAGAAGACCAGGACCGGCCCGTGGGCGGCGATGGCGCGCAGGTTGGCGGCCATGAGCGCGTCTCGGACCGCCGACAGCCGGGACACCCGGGCCGGGGAGGTGTCGGCCATCCAGTGGTGGTAGCGCAGCAGGCCGACGGCGGTGCGCGCGTACAGCTCGGCGCGCTCCCGGTCGGCCGGGGCGAGCCGCGGCGCCTGGGTCTCCAGCAGCGTGATCAGGTCGTCGGCGATCAGGCGCAGCCGCCGGGCGTCCGCGCTCTGCCCGATCGACCGGGAGGGGTCCATCACCGTGGCCTGGTCGGTCCACCGCTCGTCCGGGCCGAGCAGCTCGTCGATGGTCTCCCAGGCGCAGGGCGGGTCGTCGACGAGCGCATACAGGCCGGCGAGCGCCTGGCGCGGGCTGTCCGCCCAGTACTCCAGCGGGCCGTCGAAGCCGAAGAAGCGCAGTCCGGTGCCGTGCCGCCGGTTGTGCTCGCGCATCCAGCGCACCAGCTCGCGGTTGGCGGGGAAGGCGCCGAAGCCGTGGCTGAAGCCGTGCTCCATGACCTGGTCGAGGTCGCCGGCGCCGGTGGTGACGTACGCGTCGACCAGCAGGCCCTTGAGGCAGTCGCTCTCGATGGCGAACGCCCGGAAGCCCTCGTGCTCGACCAGGTGGCGGAAGATCTCGTTGCGCGCCTCGCCGAGCTCGGTGACGAAGTGCATCGCCTCACCGAGGCCGAGCAGGTCGGGCCGGGCCGGCAGCGAGCGGAGGAAGGCCGATACGCCCGGTCCGTCGAGCGGCCGGGCCGTTTCCCTGATTTCCATACGTTTTACGGTATCGTTGAACCTTCGGTGTAAACTTTCCGCGCTTTTCCAGGGGATTTGCGCGGTGAACCTTCAACCGACGGGGCAGCCATGAGGCCGGTGGACCTGGCGCGCGAGCACGGCCTGTCCCCGCAGGCGGTGCGGAACTACGAGAGCGCGGGCATCCTGCCCGCCGCCGCGCGCACCGCCGCGGGCCACCGCGTCTACACGCCGCTGCACGCGGCGGCGCTGCGGGCGTTTTTGTCGCTGGTGGCCGGGCACGGGCACGCCACGGCGACGGCGATCATGCAGGCGGTCAACCGGGGCGCGGTGGACGAGGCGCTGCGGCTCATCGACGAGAGCCACGGGCGGCTGCTGGAGGACCGGCGCACCCTCGAGGCGGTGGACGCCGCGCTGCGCGACCTCGCGCCGGTGCCGCCGCCGGAGCCGGGCGGGGTGCACATCGGCGCGCTCGCCCGCAGGCTGGGGGTGCGGCCCGCCACACTGCGCAAGTGGGAGCGGGCCGGGCTGGTGCGGCCGCGCCGCGATCCGCGGACCGGCTACCGGGTGTACGGCGCGGCCGACGTGCGGGACGCCCGGCTGGTGCATCAGCTGCGGCGGGGCGGCTACCTGCTGGAGCAGATCGCCCCGCTGATCGCCCAGGTGCGCGCGGCCGGGGGCGTGGAGCCGCTGGAGGCGGCGCTGCGCGGCTGGCGGGAGCGGCTGTCGGCCCGGGGCCGGGCGATGCTCGCGGGCGCCGCCGACCTGCAGGCGTACCTGCGCGCCCGGGAGGGCTGACGGGGGCCGGGCGGGTCAGCCGCGCGGCGCGTACATGATCACCAACACGCCGGCGATGCAGATCAGCGCGCCGATCACGTCCCACCGGTCGGGGCGGAAGCCGTCGACGAGCACGCCCCACAGCAGCGATCCGGCGACGAACACCCCGCCGTAGGCGGCGAGCACGCGCCCGAAGTGCGGGTCGGGCTGGAGGGTGGCGGTGAGCCCGTACAGGCCGAGGGCGATCACGCCGGCGCCGATCCAGATCAGGCCGCGCTGCTCGCGCAGCCCCTGCCAGACCAGCCAGGCGCCGCCGATCTCGAAGAGTGCGGTGAGGGCGAACAGCGCAAGGGAACGGACGATCGTCACGCACGCCATTGCACCAGGTGGGCGGCGGGCGCGGCGGCGCCGCCTCGCACGGTGTCCGCGGCGTGACCGGACCGTGACTTGACGTTCGCCGTTACCACTTTGATTATTATTCCTACCCATAAAGTCGGAATAACCGGGAAAGGGGATGGGGTGCGGTCACTCGTCCTGCTCGGCCTGGTCGGCTTCGCCGCGCAGCTCGTGGACGGAAGCCTCGGCATGGCCTACGGCGTCACGTCCACCACGCTGCTGCTCGCCATCGGCACCAACCCGGCCGCGGCCTCGGCCACCGTGCACCTCGCCGAGATCGGCACCACGCTGGCCTCCGGCATCTCCCACTGGCGCTTCGACAACGTCGACTGGAAGGTGATCGCCAAGATCGGCATCCCCGGCGCGATCGGCGCGTTCGCCGGCGCGACCTTCCTGTCCAGCCTGTCGACCGAGGTCGCCGCGCCGATCATGTCGCTCATCCTGCTCGCCCTCGGCGTCTACATCCTCGTCCGCTTCACCGCCTTCGGCCTCAGCCGCGACAACCTCGGCAAGCCGCTGCGCAAGCGCTTCCTCACCCCGCTCGGCCTGTTCGCCGGGTTCATCGACGCCACCGGCGGCGGTGGCTGGGGCCCGGTCGGCACCCCCGCCCTGCTGGCCAGCGGCCGCATCCCGCCCCGCAAGGTGATCGGGTCGATCGACACCAGCGAGTTCCTCATCGCGATCGCCGCCAGCGTCGGCTTCTTCGTCGGCCTCGGCTCGGAGAACATCGACTTCGCCTGGGTGGCCGTGCTGCTCGCCGGCGGCGTGATCGCCGCCCCCATCGCCGCCTGGCTCGTGCGCCACATCCCGCCGCGCATCCTCGGCTCGGCGGTCGGCGGCCTGATCATCCTGACCAACGTGCGCACCCTGCTGCGCAGCGACTGGATCGACGCCCCCGGCGACGTGCAGACGATCACCTACACGGCCATCGCCCTGATCTGGGCCGCCGCGATCGCCTACTCGGTGCGCGAGTACCGCAGGCACAAGGAGCAGGAGTCGGTGGACGCGGTCGAGGCCGAGCTGCGCAAGCGCCAGGCCGAGGAGGAGCCCACCCCCGCCTGACCGTGCCCGGCCGCACGTCCCCGGTTCGGCCCGGTTCCGCCCCGGATCCGGGCCGAGCGGCGTTCCCGGCCGGCCCCGCGGCGCACCGGCCGCACCCGTGTGGATGCCCGAGAGACGACAGGAGTGTTGCGTGACTGCGACAGCGAGCCACCACCCGTCACCGGTCCGTCCCGGCCCCGCCCGCCCGGCCGGCCTGCCGGCGCCGTGCCGTACCGCCGCGTGCCGGTGGGCGGCATGATGCGGATCTCCGCCCGCACCCAGTACGCGCTGCGCGCGATGGTCGCCCTCGCGGCCGGCGACGGGCTCATGCACGCCGAGAAGATCGCCGTGGAGCAGGACATCCCGCGCCGGTTCTGCGACAACATCCTGCTGCACCTGCGCCGGGCCGGGCTGCTGGTGAGCCAGCGCGGCCCGGACGGCGGCTACCGGCTCGCCCGCCCCGCCCACGAGATCACCCTCGCCGACGTGATCCGGGTCACCGAGGGCGTCGAGCCGCCCCTGATCCGCTTCTCGGGCGCCGCCGCGCCGCTCACCGAGATCCTGGAACGGCTCTACGACCACGAGAACGCCCTGCTCAGCGAGGTCACGCTCGCCGACGTGGTCAACTCCGCCCACGCCACGCCGTAGCCGCGCGCCACGCGGGGCGGGACGGCCGCAGCGCGGCGTGATCCGCGTCACACCCTGTCACGCCGGACGGTGGCGCGGTGTCTTGAGGTCGAACCCTTGCGACGAAGGAGAGACCATGCCGCGAACCGTTGAGGTGGCCGTGATCGGTGGCGGGTATGCGGGCGTCGCCGCCGCCAACCGCCTGGCCGGGCACGACCGCGTGGCGGTGACCCTGATCAACCCGCGCCCGCACTTCACCGAGCGGATCCGCCTGCACCAGCTCGCCGCCGGCACCCACGAGGCGGTCGCCGACTACCGGGACGTCCTCGCCGGCGGCGTGCGCCTCGTGGCCGGCACCGTGACCCGGATCGACGCGGCGGGCCGCGCCCTGACGCTGGCGGACGGGGACACGCTCGGCTACGACTACCTGATCTACGCGGTCGGCAGCGGGCCCGCCGACCCCGGTGTGCCCGGCGCCGCCGCGTACGCCCACGGGGTCGCCACCCTGGAGGACGCGCGGCGGCTCGCCGCGGCCGTCCGGAGCGCCCCCGCCTCCGCCCCGCTGGTCGTCGTCGGCGGCGGGCTCACCGGCGTCGAGACCGCGGCCGAGCTGGCCGCGCAGGGCCGCGCCGTCACGTTGGTCTGCGGCGCACGGCTCGCCCCGTCCCTGCACGCGACCGGCCGCCGCGCGGTCGCCCGCCTGCTGGGCGGGCTGGGGGTGCGGGTGCTCGACGGCCCCGGCGCCGAGGCGGCCGAGGTCACGCCCGGCGAGGTACGGCTCGCCGACGGGCGGGAGCTGCCCGCGGCGGTCACGGTCTGGGCCGGCGGGTTCGCCGCGCCGGATCTGGCCGCGCGCAGCGGGCTGCGCACGGACGCGCTGGGCCGCATGGTCACCGACGAGACGCTGACCAGCGTCGACGATCCGCGGATCGTGGCGGCCGGGGACGCGGCGGCGCCGGCGGCCGGGCGGTACCGGATGAGCTGCCAGGCGGCGGTGCAGGCCGGGCCGCAGGCCGCCGAGACCGTGCTGACCCGGATCCGGGGCGCCGACCCGGCGCCGCTGCGGGTGCGGTTCGTCGCCCAGTGCGTCAGCCTGGGCCGGCAGGCCGGGGTCGTGCAGCTCACCCACCGGGACGACCGCCCGGCCCGCGGCTTCGTCGGCGGGCGCACGGGGGCGGCGGTCAAGGAACTGATCTGCCGCGGCACCCTGCACCTGCTGGCCGGTGAGGCCCGCCGCGCCGCCCGGCGGGCGCGGCGGACCGCGGACGGGGCGGCCCGGCCGACCCTGGCCACCGGCCGCGAGCGGCGGCTGGCCGCCTGATTCCGGAGCCCGGGCACGGGCATGGGGGCCCGGGCGGGATCGAACGCCGAAGGAGACGGTCGGCCGCGGGACGGCCGGGCGCGGGAGAGCGGAGAGGACAACATGAGCGGGCAGGCCACCGACGCGGCGACCGAGGCGTTCTTCGCCCACCGCGACCTGCTGTTCACCATCGCCTACGAGATGCTCGGCTCGGCGGCCGACGCCGAGGACGTGCTGCAGGAGACCTGGCTGCGGTGGGTCGAGGTGGAGCCGGGACGGGTGGACGAGCCGCGCGCCTATCTGGTGCGGATCGTCACCCGCCAGTCGCTCAACCGGCTGCGGGCGGTCAAGCGCCGCAGGGAGGCCTACGTCGGGCAGTGGCTGCCCGAGCCGCTGCTCACCTCGCCCGACGTGGCCGAGGACGTCGAGCTCGCCGAGAGCGTGTCGATGGCGCTGCTGGTCGTGCTGGAGACGCTGGCGCCGGCCGAGCGGGCCGTCTTCGTGCTGCGCGAGGTGTTCGGCGCGCCGTACGAGGAGATCGCGGCGGCGGTGGGCAAGAGCACGGACGCGGTCCGGCAGATCGCGCACCGGGCCCGCCGTCACGTCGACGCCCGCCGCCCGCGCCGGGCCGCCTCGCCGGGCGAGGTGCGGGCGGCGTCGGAGTCGCTGCGGCGCGCGGTCGAGACCAGGGATCTGCAGAGCCTGTTCGACGTGCTCGCCCCGGACGTGGTGTGGCTGAGCGACGGCGGCGGGGTACGGGGGGCCGCGCGGCGGCCGATCGTCGGCGCCGAGCGGGTGGTCCGCTTCATCGCGGGCCTCCTCGGCAAGGCGCCGGGCGTGGTCACCGTTCATCCCGCCGTGCTCAACGGGGCCCCGGCGCTGATCACCCGCGTGGACGGGGAGCTCGACGGGGCCGTGGCGCTGCGGGTCGAGGACGGCCGCATCACCGGCCTGTACTACGTCGGCAATCCGGACAAGCTCGGCCGGGTGGGCCGCCGGACGGCGCTCACCCTGCGCTGAGCCCCCGGTACGGCCGTCCCGCCGGTCCGGGCGCGGCCGGGCGGGCGGGAGGGCCGGTCCCGCGGCCCGGCCCTCGAGGCGTCGCGCCCGCGCGACGGTCGCGCCGGACGCCGGGCGGGCGCGGTGGCGGGGCCGGCCCCGCGAACTTCAATGGTTGGTTGCGGAGCACCCGGCAGGCGTACGGTCCCGGTATGGCCGTGCAGCTCGTGCAGGTGAACATCAAGGCCCGCGACGACGCGGCGCTGGGCCGGTTCTGGGCGGCGGCGCTCGGCTGGGGCGTCTCCAGCGAGGGGCCCGGGGTGACCAACGTGGAGCCCGTGGGCTTCGACCGGCCGGACCCCGGCGCGGTGTGCGTGGACGTCGTCACCGTCCCGGCCCCCGAGGCGGCCCGCTACCGCGTGCACCTCGACCTGGCCACCGAGTCCGCGGCCCACCAGGCGGAGCTGGTCGAGCGGCTGCGGCGGCTCGGCGCCACGCCCGCCGACATCGGGCAGGGCGACGTCCCCTGGCAGGTGATGGCCGACCCGGAGGGGAACGTGTTCTGCGTGCTGGAGCCCCGGGAGGTCTACCGCGGCACCGGGCCGATCGCCGCGGTGGTGGTCGACTGCGCGGACCCGCGGGCCATGGCGCGGTTCTGGGGCGAGGCGATCGGCTGGACCGTGCACGAGGTGAGCGCCGATTTCGCGCGGCTGCGCCGCGCCCAGGGCGTCGGCCCCTACCTGGAGTTCAGCCGCGCCTCCGGGCCGCCGGCGGTGTGGGGCCGCACCCATCTCGACGTGCTGCCGGGCGAGGGCGACGACCAAATGGCGGAGGTGGCGCGGCTGCTGTCCCTCGGCGCGACGTACGCCGACCTAGGCCAGGGCGACGTGCCGTGGAAGGTGCCGGCCGACCCGGAGGGCAACCCCTTCTGCGTGCTGCGCGGCCGCTCCTGACCTCGCGGCGGGGAGGGCCGGGGCGCCGTGCCCATGGGGACCATGCCGCGCGCGGGCCGATGCCGGGCCCATGCAGCCGCTGTCCGAGCCCGGGCGCCTGCTCGGCCGGATGGACGATTGCCCGGGGAGCGGTCGCGCGCGGCACGGACGGGCACCTCGGCCACACCGGTACGGGCGGGCGTGCCTCGACCGACCTGGGCCACCGGTCCGCTGCGGGCCTGGGCCGTGCGGTGACCGGGCGGCGGCAAACCAAGCGGACGATCGGCGGTTCCGTGCACGATCACGCGCGGGAAGGCCGGCCGAGCGCCGGCCAGGGCGTGCCGCGCCGTACGGGGTGTCTGCTCCGCCGCGGCAGTGGTCAGCGGGCCGGGTACGGCTCGGCGCGGTCGGCCCGGTCGTGGTCGAGCCGGGCCAGGGCGGTGGCGAAGCGGCGGCCGAGCTCGTAGGCGGGGGAGCGGTCGAGCGAGCCGGCGGCCCGGTCGTAGCGGCGGGTGGTGCGCGGGTCGGCGTGCCCGGCGAGGTCTTGGACGATGTGCAACGGGGTGCCGTCGGACAGCAGGTCGGTGATGACGCTGTGCCGGATGCTGTGCAGCGAGATCGGGAACCGCACCCCGGCGGCGCGCGCCACCCGGTTGATCATCTCGTGCAGGTAGGGCTGGGTGAGCCGCCTGCCGGTGGAGGTGACGAACAGCGGCCCGGGGGCGGTGCCGCGCTCGGCGAGGTAGGCGTCGATGGCCTCGCAGGCGAACGGGGGCAGCACCCAGCGTTTGGTGTGGCCGCCCTTGACCGGGGCGTCGAGGGTGCGGTGGCCGCGGTCGCTGCCGTAGCCGGCCAGGTCCGCGCCGATCAGCGAGGAGGCGCGGCAGGCGGTGACCACCAGCACGGCGAGGATCGCGTAGGTGCGGGCCGACTCGTGGCGGCGGGCGTGGTCGAGCATGCGGGCCAGCTCGTCGCGGGACAGGCCGCGGGTGGTGGAGTGCTTGGGGGCCTTGGGGCGGTCCATGCCGGCGAACGGGTCGGCGGCGTCGCCGTGGCGGGCCAGGTAGCGGCTCCAGGAGGAGGCGGCGCTGATGCGGCGGGCGCGGGTGGCGTCGGCGAGCCCGGCGGCGCGCAGCGCCCCGGCGTACAGGTCGGCCTCGGTGGCGGGGACGTTGAGCGGGTCGACGCCGCGGGCGTGCAGGTAGGCGAGCCACCAGGACAGGTCGCGGGCGTAGGCGTCGTGGGTGCGGGGGGATCGGCGGCGGTCGCTCGACAGCCAGGCGGCGGTGCGGACCAGCACGTGCTGCGGCAGGCCGAGCCCGCGCATGAGGTCGGCGAGCTCCTGGGCGGTGCGCGCGGGCGGGCGGCCGCGCAGCGGGGTTGCGGCGGGCACGAGGGCGCCCACGGGCCGGGGCTGGGTGCGATCCGGTTCGACACTCGTCACGACACGATGATAACAGGCATTCTCATAATGTCTAAACGATCTTGTTTTAGCGTTCGCGAACGTTCGCAACTCGATTTCGTTCGTTCGGAACGCTATGATCGCGGGCGTGACGCAGGAGCAGACCGCCGCCACCCCCGCAGCCGACGGCGCGCAGGTGCCAGCGGAGCCCCGCTGCGCCGGGCCGGGCTGCACCAACACCCTCCCCGGGCGCAGCAGCCGCGCCCGCTACTGCAGTGACGCCTGCCGCGCCGCCGCCTACCGGGCCCGCACGAGCGCGCACGCCGCCCCGGTCGCCGGGGCGCTGGCGCGCGCCCAGGAGCTGCTCGGCCCGCTGCTGGAGGCGGGCGAGCGCTGGCAGGCCGCCCAGGACGCGCTGCGCGAGCGGCTGGCCGAGCTGAGCAGCGGCCTGCTGGCCCAGGCGGAGGCGGCCGAACAGGCCGCCGAGGAGGCCCGCGCCGCCGCGGCCGCGGCCGAGCAGCGCGCGGTGGCCGCCGCCAACACCGCGGCCGCGCAGGTGAACGCCGCCCGCCGGGACCGGGAGCGGGCGGAGCAGGAGCGCGACCGGGCCGAGGAACGCGCCCGGCAGGCCTGGCAGCAGGCCGGCGAGCACGCCAAGGCGCGGGATCTGGCCGAGCGCGCCGCCGAGGAGGCCCGCGCCGCCGCCGCGGCCGCCGAGGAGCGGGCGCGGCAGGCCGAGCAGGAGCTGCAGGCCGAACGGCGCCGGGCGGCCGAGCAGACCGGCCGCCTGACCGCCCGGATCACCGAGCTGGAGAACGAGCTGGCCGCGCGCACCGGCGAGCTGGCGGCGGCACGGCGCGAGCTGGACGGCCAGCGCGAGCGGGCCCGCGCCGCCGAGACCGAGCGCGACCAGGCGCGCGGCGTCGCCGAGGCCCGCGCCGAGGAGATCGCCCGGCTGCGCGACGCCCTCGCCGACGCGCGGCAAGGCCACGAGCGCGCGGTCACCGCCGCCGCGGTGGCCGAGCAGGCCGCCGCCACCGCCCGCGCCGAGACCGAACGCCTGCGCGCCGAGCTCGCCGGCACGCGGGAGGCGCTCGCCACCGCCGAGCGGGAGCGGGAGCGCGCGGCCACGGCGGCCGCGGTGGCCGAGCAGGCCGCCGCCACCGCCCGCGCCGAAGCCGAGCGGTTGCGCGGCGAACTCGACCGGCTGCGCGCGGCCCTCGCCGAGGCCCGGCCCCGGCACGGCGACGGCCAGCCGCCCGCGGGGGCGGAACAGCGCGATACCCCCGCGGCCGATCCCGGGCCGTAGGTGGCACGGTGGCGCCGCCGGATGGCGCGCCTGTCCTTGCCTTGCGGCGCGGGGAACGGCGTTCCACTGCGCGGGTACGGCGATGACGGCGCGGCCTGGCAGGTCGGCCAGGCGCCGCCGTTCCTGCCGGACGTGCGCAACGAGGGCGAGGGCGCCGTCGAGGATGCCGGTGGCGCGGCCCGTATCCCGCCCTCCCGTCCGCCTGTGGGAGGTCCCGGCCGATCGGCCGGTCGTCGTCGGCGGCGCGAGCGGCGGCCGCTCGGCCAACCGCGATGCTCCTGGTAGGAGCACCAGGGGCTCGGCGAGGTGGCCGGCGTGATCGGCGGCCGCCAGGCGCCCGGCCGCGCGCCATCGCCCCAACGGCCGCCTGATCCCGCCGGAGCGATCACGCGCCGGGCCCGGCCCGCCTGCCCGCCGGCCCCGGGTGCGCCCCGGCCGCCGGTGCCCGCTCCGGCCACGGCGTCCCCGTTCCCGGCCCGCGCCCGCCACGGCGGCCGGGGCGGCTCCGCGGTACCGGTCAGCTTTCGGGCGCGGCCTTGCGGCGGGCGCGGGACAGGGCCAGGCTGCCGAGGGCGATCGCGACCGGGCCGATCACCAGGTCGATGAAGCCGCCGACGATGCCGTACCCGGTGCCGGGCCCGCCCTCGGCAGCCGCGACCACCGCCGCGCCGATGACCGCGCAGGTGAGCCCCGCCACCGCGGCCGCCCCGCCCAGCCGTACCGTGGCGGCGCGGGCGCGGACGGCGGCGCGGGCCAGCGCCACGGCTCCGGTGACCGTGCCCGCCAGACCCGTCACCCCCGCCACCACCGACCAGATCCGCCCGGGCGTCCAGTACCCGGCGGGGACGGCGGGCTGCAGCCCGGCGTCGGCGGCCGCGGGCACGGCCGAGGCCAGGACCACGGCCAGGCCGGTGGCGGCGACGGCGGCGGCGCCCACCGCCATGCGGCGTGCGGCCGCGGACCGGAAGGATGCGTTGTGGACCGGCATGACTGCTCCTCGCTGTTCGCCGACTGGGGATGCGCCCGATGATGTCCGCCGGTTCGGCGCCGCGTCGTCGCCCGGCCGCGGACATTCCGCCATGCCGCCGCCGCGGCAGTACGGCGCGCCGCGCCCGCGGCGGCATGCGCGCGGCTACTGCGGACGCGGTAGCCGAGGCTCCTCCCTGAGGCGGATCCGCCCGCCCGGCGCGGCGGGTTACAGTGCGCGCATGGGAACGGCACGGCCCGGCCCGCCCGCCGACCTCCTCGACTGGGCGGTCGCCGGCTGCGTGGCCGCGGTGCTGCTGATCACCGGCCTGTCCGGGCGTTACGGCGGCGGCGCCTGGCCCGCGCCGGCCGGGTACGCGCTGCTGGCCGCCGGTGGGCTGGCGCTGGGGCTGCGCCGCGGCCACCCGGTCGGCGTGCTCGCCGGCACCGCGCTGTGCACGGCCGGCTACCAGGCGGCCGGCTTCGACGTGCCCGCGGTGGCGTTCCTGTTCGCGGTGTACTTCGCCGTCCGCGCCGGGCACCGCCGCGCCGCGGTGGCCGCGAGCGCGGCCCTGCTGGCCGGGCTGCCGCTGGTCGCCCTCGCCACGGGCACCCACCAGGCGGGGGACGCGCTGGCGCACTCCCGCCGCGTGCTGGAGCTGGCCTGGCTGATCGCGGCCGGCGCCGCCGGGGAGGCGCTGCGGCAGGCCGAGCGGCGGGCGGCGGAGGCCGAGCGCACCCGGGAGGAGACCGCGCGGCGCCGCGCCCACGAGGAGCGGCTGCGCATCGCGCGCGAGCTGCACGACTCGCTCACCCACCAGATCTCGATCATCAAGGTGCAGGCCGAGGTCGCCGTGCACACCGCGCGCAAAAGGGGCGAGCAGCCGCCGCCGGCCCTGCCGGTGATCCTGCAGGCCGCGCGGGAGGCGAGCCGGGAGCTGCGCGCCACCCTGCAGGCGCTGCGGGACGACGCCACCGGCCCGCCCCGCGGCCTGGCCGACCTTTCCGAGCTGGTCGAACGCGCCCGCGACATGGGCCTGCCGGCGACCCTGGCCGTCGACGGCCCGCAGCAGGAGGTGCCCGCCGCGGTGGGCCGCACCGTCTACCGGATCGTGCAGGAGGCGCTCACCAACGCGGCCCGGCACGCCCGCGCGACCGGCGTCACGGTGCGGGTCGAGTGCCGCCCGGAGGCGGTGACGGTCCGCGTCGACGACGACGGCGTCGCCCGCCCGGGCGCCGACCCGGTGCCCGGGGTGGGCCTGCTCGGCATGCGGGAACGGGTCACCGCGCTCGGCGGCCGCCTGCGCGCCGGGCCGCGCGAGCAGGGCGGGTTCACCGTCGAGGCGGAGCTGCCGGTGGAGCGTCTGCCGTGATCCGGGTGCTGCTCGCCGACGACCAGCCGCTGATCCGCAGCGGGTTTTGCGCGCTACTGGAGCTGGAGGACGACATCGACGTGGTCGCCGAGGCCGGCGACGGCGCGCAGGCCGTCGAACTGGCCCGGCGGCACCGCCCCGACGTGGCGCTCGTCGACATCCAGATGCCGGTCGTCGACGGGCTGGAGGCGACCCGGCGGATCGCCGCCGACCCGCACCTGGCCGGCGTGCACGTGGTGATCCTCACCAACTACGGCATGGACGAGTACGTGCTCGGCGCGCTGCGCGCCGGGGCCGCCGGGTTCCTGGTCAAGGACGTGCTGCCCGAGGACCTGCTGCACGCCGTACGGGTCGCGGCCCGCGGGGACGCGCTGCTCGCCCCGTCGATCACCCGCAGGCTCATCGCCCACTACGTGCGGCAGGCGGATCGCCCGGCCGGATTCGCCCCGGTGGCCGGGCTGGAGGAGCTGACCAACCGGGAGCGGGAGGCGGTCGCCCTCGTCGCCCAGGGCCTGTCCAACGACGAGATCGCCGAGCGCATGGTGATCAGCCCGCTCACCGCGAAGACCCACGTCAACCGGGCGATGGTCAAGCTCGGCGCCCGTGACCGGGCGCAGCTGGTGGTGTTCGCCTACGAGTCCGGGCTGGTGCCGCCGCGCCGCGCCCGCTGACCGGTCCGGCGGCCGGTACGGCCCCGCGGCGCGGGCCGGCCCGGCCGTCTTCTACCCTCCAACTCCGGACCAGACCGCAGGATCGGCGGCGCCACCCCGATCGGGACCGGGGAGGCCGCGCCGCTTGGAAGGATTGACCGCGTGAACATCGTGCTGTGGGTGATCGCCGGGCTGCTGGCGCTGATGTTCCTCCTCGCCGGCGTGATGAAGCTCGCCCGGCCGAAGCAGGACCTGGCCGCCTCCGGGATGACCTGGACCGAGGACTTCTCCGCCCGCAACGTCAAGATCATCGGGGTGTTGGAGGTGCTCGCCTCGGCCGGGCTGATCCTGCCGCCCGCCACGCGGATCGCGCCGGTGCTCGCGCCGCTGGCCGCGGCCGGGATCGTGCTGCTGATGTGCGGCGCCGCCGTCGTCCACCTGCGCCGCAAGGAGCGGCAGCAGATCATCGTCAACGTGGTGGCCGGGGTGCTCGCCGCCGTGGTGGCCTGGGGCCGGTTCGGCCCCTACGCCTTCTGACCCCGCCGCCTTCCGGCCCCGCACCCGGCCCCGAACCCGGCGCCGCGGCCGGGGGCGGGGTGCGCGGCGTGGCCGGTCAGGCGGCGGGGCGGACGGCCCGCAGGTAGTGGAGCGCCACCGGCAGCTCGCCGGTCTCCTCCACCCGGAACCCGGCCTGCGGGACGAGCTCGGCGAGCATGCGGCGCGTGTCGTGCCGCACGGCCGGGCCGGTGAACAGGCCGGCGATGCGGGCGAGCAGCGGGTTTGCGGGCGGCCGGTACTCGGCGATCAGCAGCCGCCCGCCCGGCCGCAGCACCCGGAACATCTCCGCCACGGCCGCGGCCCGCGCCTCCTCCGGGACGTGGTGCAGGGCGAGGGTGGAGACCACCAGGTCGAACGCGCCGTCGGCCAGCTCGAGCGACTGCGCCACGCCCACCAGGTAGGTGCAGTTGGCCGGGGCGCGCAGCCGGGCGTGCGTGATCATTTCGGGGGAGGGGTCGACGCCGGTGACGTGCCCCTCGGGCCCGGCCACCGCGGCGAGGATCCGCGACAGGTAGCCGGTGCCGCAGCCGACGTCGAGCACCTTCTGGCCCGGCCGTACCCCCGCCAGGGCGGCCAGGCGCAGGAAGATCTCCCGCCGCCGGCCGAGCAGCAGCACCTCGGCCGAAAGGTCGTACAGGCGCGGGCGGTGGAAGACCGCCTCCGCCGCGGCGTGGCCGGTGTGGTCGTGCCGTGTCGCGTGCAGGCCCATCGGATGCTCTCCTTGCCGACAACCCGTCCCGTCGCGGACACGCCGTCCGCCGTGCCGCCGGGCCTCCCGTGCGGCCCGGTGGCGTGTCGCCGTTCACTTTAAAAGCGCGGCCCGCCCGAGCGCGCGGTGCGCGGCGTGTCGCGCAATCACCGCGCCGCCGGGGCGGGCCGGTCGAGCCCGGCGGCCAGCTCGGCGATCACCCGGTCGACCCGGTCGCGCAGGTCGGCGACCGGCGGGGTGGCGTCGGGGCCGGTTGCGTGCTGCAGCCAGTCGTGCAGCGCGACCCGCAGTGCGGTCAGCGCGGTCGCGGCGCACAGCCGCGGGTAGACGCCGCCGGCGGCGCGCGGGCCGAGCCGCTCGGTGATGGCGTCGGCGAGGGCCCGCTCCTGAGCGGCGAGCACCCCCAGCTGGTGGGGGACGAGCGAGGGGGAGCGGGTGATCAGCCACATCGCCCGGATGCAGGCGCGGGTGGCCTCGTCGTCCCGGTCGAGCACGGCGAGTACCGCCTGGCGCAGCGCCCGCAGCACCGGCTCGGTGCGGGGGCGGGCGCGGAACTCGGCGATGAGCGCCTCGGCGCCGGCGGCGGCCGCGGCCACGATCGCCTCCTCTTTGCTGCCGAAGTGGTTGAAGAAGGTGCGCACCGCGATGTCGGCCTCGGTGGCGATCTGCTCGACGGTGACGTTCGCCACGCCGTGCCGCAGCGCCAGCCGCAGCGCGGCCTCGCGCACCGCGGCCCGGGTGGCGAGCTTCTTGCGCTCGCGGCGGCCCGGCGCCGTGGCGGCGCCGGGGGGAACGGCGCGAACCATGACGGGTCCCTTCTGTCGGCCTGCTGCCGGCCGGCGCGCCGCCGCCCCGGGCCCGCCGGCCGGGGTGGTCAGGCCCACGTCACGGGCAGCGCGTGCACGCCGAATATCAGCATCTCATTGCGGAGCGGCACCCGGTCGGCCGGTACGGCCAGCCGCAGGCCCGGCAGCCGGGTGATCAGCTCGCCCAGGCCGACCTGCAGCTCCACCCGCGCCAGCTGCTGGCCCAGGCACTGGTGCACGCCGTGGCCGAACGCCAGGTGGGCGGTGCGCGGCCGGCGCACGTCGAGCCGGTCGGGGTCGGCCCAGTGGCGGGGGTCGCGGTTCGCCTCCGGCGTGGCGATGATCACCGTGCCGCCGGCGGGAATGGTCACGCCGGCGAGGGTGACCGCCTCCACGGCGACCCGGGACACCCCCATCTGGATGATCGACAGGTAGCGCAGCAGCTCCTCCACCGCGGTCTCCAGCAGCGCGGGGTCGGCGCGCAGCGCGGCGAGCTGGTCGGGGTGCTCCAGCAGCGCGAACGCGCCGAGCCCGAGCATGTTGGCGGTGGTCTCGTGCCCGGCGGCGAGCAGCAGCAGGGCGATGTCGGTCAGCTGCGCGTCGGTGAGCGGCGGGTCGGCCTCGTGCACCAGCCCCGACAGCAGGTCGTCGGCCGGGCGGGCCCGCTTGGCCGCGACCAGCTCGGTGATGAAGGCGTGCATCTGCGCCGCGGCGCGGGCGCGTTCCTCCTCGCTCGCCCGGGTGTTGAGGGAGATCGCGGTGCGCTCCTGGAAGCCGGCCCGGTCGGCCGGGTCGACGCCGAGCAGCTCGCAGATCACCAGTGAGGGGATCGGCTGCGCGTAGGCGGGCACCAGGTCGGCTTCGGTGCCGGCCGCGGTCATCGCGGCGATCAGCTCGGCCGCGATCTGCCGGATGCGGGACTCCAGCGCCTTCATCCGCCGCAGGGTGAACTGGCCGGTGAGCAGCCTGCGCAGCCGGGTGTGCTCGGGCGGGTCCATGAACACGAACATGCCGTCGGTGCGGTGCCCGACCTGCGGCGGGGCCGGGGCGACGCCGGTGGCGGCGAAGGCCCGCGCCTGCCGCGGGGTCAGGCTGGTGGCGTCGGGGTGGCGGACCCGGTCGGCGCTGAACCGCGGGTCGGACAGCACGGTGCGGGCCTCGTCCAGGCCGGTGACGAGCCAGGCGGGGGCGCCGTTGCGCAGCGTCAGCCGCTGCACCGGGCCCCGGCCGCGCCGCCGCAGCAGGCCGGGCGGCGGGCCGAAGGGGTCGTCGCCGCTGCGTTCCAGCAGGTCCTGCTCGAGCAGCAGGCGCATCTCGGTGGGGGATCTGCTCGCCTGGGTGGGCTGCGTCCGGTCGCCGGTGCTGGTCATCACCACGCCCCTTTCCTGATCGCCCGCAGGTGCGGGCGGGTTCCGGCACCACCGATGGACATATCCGGCAAGTTGCACGACATGCATCAATGCGCATCAGGCAAGTTTTGCGCCGCCCTGGGCGTGGCGTGGCGGGCCATCACCGCGGGCCACCACCGTAAATCCGGGCGGTCACTGCCCGGATCACCGCGCCCCGAATCCGGGCAGCGGCTGCCCTGATCACCTGCGGCGAATCCGGGCACCCGCTGCCCGGATGGCCGCATCCGGCCAGGCCTTTAATTTCAATTTCCAGAAATTCCAAATGCTAAATTGCGGGTCATGTCGTCGCGTGGAGACGGTGACCGGGCACCCGTGATCACCCCCTGCCGGTACTGCGGCGCGCCGATCGAGCAGCGCGGCGGCCGCGGACGCCGCCGCGCCTACTGCCCCGACAAGGGCTGCCAGGCCGCCGCCAAACGCGAGCGCGAGCTCCGCCGCGCCGCCCCCGGCCTCGAGGGCGCGCTCGCCCGCGCCGAGGAGCTGTACGAGCGCATGGAAAAGGGCCTCGCCGCCGCGATCGCCCCGCTCGCCGCCGCGCTGCAGCAGGAGCTCAGCCCGGCCGGCGTCGAAGCCAAGATCAGCGCGGTGAAGGCCGAGGCCGCCGCCCGCGTCGCCGCCGCCTGGGCGGAACGCGAGCAGGCCGCCGAGCAGGTTCGGATCGCCCGCCAGGCCGCCGAGGCCGCCCGCCGCGAGGCCGAGGCGGCGATCGCCGAACGCGACGCCGCCCTCGCCGACGCCGAGACCGCCCGGGAGCAGGCGCTCGCCGCGCTGCGCGAGGCCGCCGCCACCGAACGCCGCGCCCAGGCCGCGGCCGAGCGGGCCCTGCGCCGCGCCGAGCTTGCCGAGCAGGCCCGCGACCAGGCCGTGCGCGAGCTCGCCGACCGCGTCGACCAGGCGCTCGCCCAGGTCCGCGCCGCCGAGGAGCGCGCCCGCCGCGCGATGGAGGCCGCCGAGCAGGCCCGCTCCCAAAGCGGCCGCGCCCACGACGGCGCCGAGCACGCCCGCCGCGCCGCCGAGCAGGCCGGCCGCGCCACCGCCGCCGCCCAGGCCCGCGCGGAGACCGCCGAGGCCGAACGGCGCAAGGCCATCGCCCGCGCCGAGGCCGCCGAGCTGGCCCGCGCCGAGGCGCTCGCCGACGCCGCCGCGGCCCGCGCCCGCGCCGAGATGGCCGAGGCGCAGGCGGCCAAGGCAGAGCGCGAGGCCGCCGCCCGCGCCGAGGCCGCCGAGCGGCGCGCCCGCGAGGCCGAGGCCGAACGCGACCGGCTGCGCGCGGAGCTGTCGGTGCACCAGGCCCTCGTCCGCGACCTGCGCGAACAGCTCACCGCCGCCCGCGCCGAGGCCGCGCAGCTGCGGGAGCGCGCCGTCGCCGCCGAGCTGCGCGCCGGCCGGTCCTGACCGTCGCCGGCCGTGGCCGGGCCCGGCCGTACCCTGCGCGCCGCACGGCTGCACCCGCCCGGATGGGCGCGGACCCGCAGGCGACCGGCGCGCACCCGCCCGGCCCGCCTCTCGCTCACCCCGCCCACCATCCGGGCGGCCCACCGGGTCTGGATCGTGGCGGCGGGTAGCGAAAGGTGCGGCGGTACGGCTCGCGTTGCCGGACGCCCGGGTCGGGTCCGGGCGCTGCCGAACGATGCGCCCAGGCCGGTCGGCTCAAGCCTGCCGGCGGGTGTGTGGCGCGAGGACGCCAAGGGTGGCCGCGAAGGGTGAGGTGCCCCTCACCCGCCCGGGGTGAGGCCGCGCGTCGTTGTGCCACCGTGCAGGGCCGTCTCGAACGGCCGGCGCCCCCGCATCTCGCCCGGGCGGGGCGTGGCCGCGCCGCCCGGGCGGGCGGGCCGAGGCCGGGTCAGGCCGGGGCGCTGCTGAACGATGCGCCCAGGTCGACCGGCTGGAGCCTGCCGGTGCGCACGTCGTAGACGGCGCCGCCGACCGGCATGCCCGGCGGCAGGAACGGGCAGCTGCGGATCTTGACCAGGTCGTGGCGCAGCGCCTTCTCCTGGTCGGGGATCGTGTGGAAGTCGAGGCTGCGGGTGTCCACGCCGCGGCGGGCGGTGAGCTCGTGCACGTCCGCGTCGGTGACCTTGGTCATCCCGCAGTCGGTGTGCGGCATCACCAGCACGCGTTCGACGCCCAGCAGGAACACCGCCAGCACCAGGGTACGCAGCACGTCGTCGGTGACGCGCGCGCCCGCGTTGCGCAGGATCTTGGCGTCCCCCGGCCGCAGCCCCAGCAGGCCCAGCGGGTCGATGCGCGAGTCCATGCAGGTCACCACCGCCAGCCCGCGTGCGGCCTTGCCGGTCAGGCCGGAGTGCTCAAACGCGGCGGCGTACTCGGCGTTGGCGGCGAGAAGATCGTCGAACGCGGTCACGCACCTGAGCACAGCGCAACCGCCCGCCCCATGTCAAAAATCCGCGCCACCCGGTGCCCGGAAACCCGTGGCGGCGCGGGCGTCCGCGTGCCCCGGCGCGTCTCACCGCCGCGCCCGCGCCGCTGTGCGCCGTAGGGAGGGGGTGCCTGCGGGCGCGCGGCCGGGCCGGGAAATCATGAAGCATGAGCTTCGACGTCGCCCGGGTACGTGCCCTTTATCCCGCACTGTCCGATGGTTCGGCGTGGCTGGACGCCGCCGCCGGCACCCAGATGCCGCAGCCGGTCATCGACGCCATCGTCGCCGCCTACACCGCCGGCATCGGCAACGCCCACGGGGCGTTCGCCGCCAGCGCGCGGTCCGACGCGATCGTGGCCGAGGCCCGCCGCGCGGTCGCCGACCTGGTCGGCGGCGATCCCGACGGGGTGGTGTTCGGCCCCAACATGACCACCCTCACCTACCGGTTCGCCCGCACCCTCGCCCGGGAGTGGCGCCCCGGGGACGAGATCGTGGTCTCCCGCCTCGACCACGACGCCAACGTGCGCCCCTGGGTCCAGGCCGCCGAGGCCGCCGGGGCCGTGGTGCGCTGGGCCGAGGTGGAGGTGCCCTCCGGCGAGCTGCCCGCCGCCCAGTACGACGAGCTGATCACCGAACGCACCCGCCTGGTCGCGGTCACCGCCGCCAGCAACGTGCTCGGCACCATGCCGGACGTGCCGCGTATCGCCCGCAAGGCCCACGACGCCGGGGCGCTGGTGTACGTCGACGGCGTGCACGCCACCCCGCACACCCCGATCGACGTCACCGCGCTCGGCGCCGACTTCTACGCCACCAGCGCCTACAAGTGGTGCGGCCCGCACGTGGGCGCGGTGATCGCCGCCCCGGCCCTGCTGGAGCGGCTGCGCCCGGACAAGCTCGCCTCCGCGCCCGACCGCGTGCCCGACCGGTTCGAGACCGGCACGCTGCCGTTCGCCGACCTGGCCGGGGTGACCGCCGCGGTCGACCACCTGGCCGGGCTGGACCCGCAGGCCACCGGGCCGCGCCGCCGCCGCGTGCTCGCCTCGATGGCCGCGGTCGAGGCCTACGAGCAGGCCGAGCTCGCCTACCTGTGCGAGCACCTCGCCGCGCTGCCGCACGTGCACCTGATCGGCTCCCCGGCCCGCCGTACCGCCACCGTCTACTTCACCGTCGACGGCCACAGCCCGCGCCGGGTCGCCGAGCACCTGGCCGCCCGCAAGATCAACGTGTGGGACGGGCACTGCTACGCCTGGGAGGTCACCGGCGCGTTCGGCATCCGCGACGCCGGCTCGGCCGTGCGGGCGGGGCTGGTGCACTACAACGACCGCTCCGACGTCGACCGCCTGCTCGCCGCCCTCGAGGAGCTCACCCCCTGAGCCCGGGGGAGCGGGCCCGGTACGGCGGGGCGGCGCGGCCTGTGCCGCCCCGCGCGCGGGCCGCGGCGGTCATCGATCGCCGTGCCGGCCGCCATCGCCGCGGCCAGGCCGGGTCCCCGGCCGCCGCCGTACCGGGCCTGTCCGCCGGGCGGACGGAGCGGGCCGTGGCACGGACGACGCGGGGCGGGCAGGTCGCCTGCGGGGCCGTACCCGCCGCCGCGGCGAACCGGGCGACCCCATGCCGTACGCCGCCCGAGCCCCGAGGCCGCCGTCGGGGGGCCCGGGAGCACACCGGGGCGGGTGAAGGCCGCATCCGGCCCGCGGTGCCTGTCCGGCGGCTCGCCCGGTGCCCGGATATGCGCAAAGCCGCGGCCGTCGCCCGCGGGCCGGCCGCGCGCTGTGAAGCCCCTGTCACCTGCGCTTTCGCCGCCGTCTGCGGCCCGGCTCCACGGCGGGGAAGGTGGCCGTGGCGCGGCTCGCCATGCCCCAGGTTGCATGATCATGCATTGGTGTGCATATACTTTGGTCCGTGTCCAAGGTCCTCACCTCCCTGCCTGTCGGTGAACGTGTCGGCATCGCCTTCTCCGGCGGCCTCGACACCTCTGTAGCGGTTGCGTGGATGCGCGAGAAGGGGGCGGTGCCCTGCGCATATACCGCGGACGTCGGCCAGTACGACGAGCCCGACATCGCCTCGGTGCCCGGTCGCGCCACCGTCTACGGCGCGGAGGTGGCCCGGCTCGTCGACTGCAAGGCGGTCCTGGTGGAGGAAGGGCTGGCCGCCCTCGCCTGCGGCGCCTTCCACATCCGGTCCGGCGGCCGCGTCTACTTCAACACCACGCCGCTCGGCCGCGCCGTGACCGGCACCATGCTGGTGCGCGCCATGCTCGAGGACGGCGTGCAGATCTGGGGCGACGGCTCCACCTTCAAGGGCAACGACATCGAGCGGTTCTACCGCTACGGCCTGCTCGCCAACCCGTCGCTGCGGATCTACAAGCCGTGGCTCGACCCGGCGTTCGTCGCCGAGCTGGGCGGCCGCACCGAGATGTCCAAGTGGCTCGCCGAGCGCGGCCTGCCGTACCGGGACAGCGTGGAGAAGGCCTACTCCACCGACGCCAACATCTGGGGCGCGACCCACGAGGCCAAGGCGCTGGAGCACCTCGACAACGGCATCGAGATCGTCGATCCGATCATGGGCGTCCGGTTCTGGGACCCCAAGGTCGAGATCGAGCCCGAGGACGTCACGATCGGGTTCAAGCAGGGCCGGCCGGTCACCATCAACGGCAAGGAGTTCGCCTCGCCGGTCGACCTGGTCCTGGAGGCCAACGCGATCGGCGGCCGCCACGGCCTCGGCATGTCCGACCAGATCGAGAACCGCATCATCGAGGCCAAGAGCCGCGGCATCTACGAGGCACCCGGGATGGCGCTGCTGCACATCGCCTACGAGCGGCTGGTCAACGCCATCCACAACGAGGACACCATCACCGCCTACCACGTCGAGGGCCGCCGCCTGGGCCGGCTGCTGTACGAGGGCCGCTGGCTCGACCCGCAGGCGCTCATGCTGCGCGAGGCGCTGCAGCGCTGGGTCGGCGCCGCGATCACCGGCGAGGTCACGCTCCGGCTGCGCCGCGGCGACGACTACTCGATCCTCGACACCCAGGGCGAAGGCTTCAGCTACCACCCGGACAAGCTGTCGATGGAGCGCGTCGAGGACGCCGCGTTCGGCCCGCTCGACCGCATCGGCCAGCTCACCATGCGCAACCTCGACATCGCCGACTCCCGCGCCAAGCTCGAGCGCTACGCCGAGCTCGGCATGGTCGGCACCCCGCACCCGGCCCTGGTCGGGGCCGCGCCGGTCACCGCGAGCAAGCTGATCGGCACGCTGCCCGCGGGCGGCGCCGAGGCGATCGCCTCCGGCGGCGGCACCGGAGCCGGCGACGAGCTGCTCGACAGCGCCGCGATGGAGTCCGGCACCGACTGACCAACACCGATCGCACCACATCGCACCGCGCCGCGCCCCGGGGCCGCCACCGGACCCCGGGGCGCGGCGTGTTCGCGCCCACCCCGTCCCGTGCCCGGCGCGCCCGGAAACCCTCGCGGGAGGTGGCCGGGCCGCCGCGACGGCCCCGCGCGGGACCCGGCCCGCCGGCGGCGGTGCCGCTCCGCCGGGGACGCGGCTCCGGCGGGAACGCCACGCCGGGCCGGGTGGATCACGCCGGGTGGATCACAGCGGGATGAGGCCGGGCACGGCGACCTGGCCGCCGGAGCGGGCGGCCGGGAGGGCCGGGCCTCGGGGCAGGGCGGGGCGGGGTCAGTCGCGGCGCAGGCGGTGGGTCAGGCCGGTGTGGCGCCGCCCGGCGCCGCGGGTGCGCACCGCGTGCGCCAGCGCCCGCCGCGACCCGACGATCACCACCAGCCTCTTGGCGCGGGTGATCGCCGTGTACAGCAGGTTGCGCTGCAGCATCATCCACGCGCTGGTGGCCAGCGGGATCACCACCGCCGGGTACTCGCTGCCCTGGGAGCGGTGGATGCTGACCGCGTAGGCGTGGGCGAGCTCGTCCAGCTCGTCGAAGGAGTAGTCGACGCTCTCGTCCTCGTCGGTGAGCACGGTCAGCGTGTGCTCCTCGGGGTTGATCGCGGTCACCACCCCGACCGTGCCGTTGAACACCCCCGCCGCGCCCTTCTCGTAGTTGTTGCGCAGCTGGGTGACCTTGTCGCCGACCCGGAACACCCGCCCGCCGTACCGGCGCTCGGGCACCCCCTCCCGGGGCGGGGTGAGCGCCTCCTGCAGCGCGGCGTTGAGCGCGGCCGCGCCCGCCACCCCGCGGTGCATGGGGGCGAGCACCTGCACGTCCCGCCGCGGGTCCAGGCCGAAGCGGCGCGGGATGCGGTTGGCGACCACGTCCACGGTCAGCTCGGCGATCTGCTCCGGCTCCTCGCAGGGGAACAGGAAGAAGTCCGGATAGCCCCTGGTGTAGGGGTGCAGGCCCTGGTTGACCCGGTGGGCGTTGACCACCACGCCCGACTGCTGGGCCTGCCGGAAGATCTGCGTCAGCCGCACCCGGGGGATCTCGGGGGAGGCGAGCAGGTCGCGCAGCACCTCCCCGGCGCCGACCGAGGGGAGCTGGTCGACGTCGCCGACGAACAGCAGGTGGGTGCCCGGCGCGATCGCCTTGACCAGCTTGTTGGCGAGCAGCAGGTCGAGCATGGAGGCCTCGTCGACCACCACCAGGTCCGCGTCGAGCGGGTTGTCCCGGTCGTAGGCGGCCTCCCCGCCGGGCCGCAGCTGCAGCAGCCGGTGCACGGTGGTGGCCTCGTGCCCGGTCAGCTCCGACAGGCGCTTGGCCGCGCGGCCGGTGGGGGCGGCGAGGATCACCTTGGCCTTCTTGGCCCGGGCCAACGCGACGATCGACTTGACGGTGAAGCTCTTGCCGCAGCCGGGGCCGCCGGTGAGCACCGCGACCTTGCCGGTGAGCGCGAGCTTGACCGCCTCGGCCTGCTCGGGCGCGAGCCGCGCCCCGGTACGGCCGGCCACCCACGACAGCGCCGCGTCCCAGTCGACGCCGGCGAACGCGGCCAGCCGGTCGCGGGAGGTGGCCATCAGCGCGCGCAGCGACGCGGCGAGGGACACCTCGGCCCGGTGGAACGGGGTCAGGTACACCGCGGGGATGCGGCCCTCCCCGCCGCCGGGGGCGGGGATGTCCTCGCACACCACGCCGCTGCCGGTGGATCCGCCGTCCCGCCCCTCCTGCTGTTCGGCCATCTCGCGCAGGCAGGCGGCGACCAGGTCGGCCGGGACCTGCAGGATCTTCACCGCGTCGGCGATCAGGTTGGGCGCGGGCAGGTAGCAGTGGCCGTCGTCGGCGGCCTGCGACAGGGTGTAGCGCAGCCCGGCCTTGACCCGGTCGGGGCTGTCGTGGGGGATGCCCACCGCCTGGGCGATGGTGTCGGCGGTCTTGAACCCGATGCCCCACACGTCCTCGGCGAGCCGGTACGGCTGGTTGCGCACCACCGAGATCGACGCGTCGCCGTACTGCTTGTAGATTCGCACCGCGATCGAGGTGGACACCCCCACGCCCTGGAGGAAGACCATCACCTCCTTGATGATCTTCTGCTCCTCCCAGGCGTCGGCGATCATCTTCTGCCGCTTGGGGCCCAGGCCCGGCACCTCCAGCAGCCGCTCGGGGGTCTTCTCGATCACCTCGAGGGTGTCGACGCCGAAGTGGGCGACGATCCGCTCGGCCATCTTCGGCCCGATCCCCTTGATCAGCCCCGAGCCCAAATAGCGCTGGATGCCCTGGATCGTGGCCGGCAGCACGGTGACGTACGACCAGACCTCGAACTGGCGGCCGTAGCGGGGGTGGGAGGTCCACCGGCCGGTCATCCGCAGGCTCTCGCCGACCTGCGCCCCCAGCAGCGGCCCGACCACGGTGAGCAGCTCGTCGCCGCTCCGCTCGGTGGCCACGCGCGCGATCGTGTAGCCGGTCTCCTCGTTGACGTAGGTGATGCGTTCCAGCACGCCCTGCAGGACCACGCCGGGCGGCCGGGCCGCCTGGCCGCCGGTCTCGGTGCGCTCACCCACGAGCCGCATTCTGCCGCAACCTGCGCCCCGCCCGCCCTCCGCGGCCGGATCATCCCGCCCCGGCCGGGGCCCGGCGGGGCGCCGATCCGGTCCCGTGACACCACTGACGTGTCGGGTTTCTGCGCCGTGGGCCGATAAATAGCGACGAAACCGTAATCTCATCCGGACTGAACGTTCCAATGCCCCGTTGTTACGCCTATTAGGGTTTTGAGCGTGGTGTTGACCTTGGTCAGGAGAATGCAGTGCCGTCCCTTGTCAGAACCGGAAGGAAGCCGCTAGCGGCGATCATCGCCGCGGCCACCCTGCTGCTGGGCACCTCGTGCTCCGGCGGCGAGCCCACGGCCAGCGGCTTCCAGCAGCAGAAGCAGACCAAGCCGGCACCCCCACCACCCACCATCACCGTCGCCCCGGCCGAAGGCGCCAAGCGGGTCCGCCCCGACAAGCCCGTGGTCGTCACCGCCTCCGGCGGCAAGCTCGAGAAGGTCGTCGTGCGCGCCGGCAGGCACGTCGTCGACGGCCGCCTCGACGACTCGGGCACCCGCTGGCGCTCCACCGAGCGGCTGCGCCCGGCCACCACCTACACGGTGGAGGCCCAGGCCGTGGGGGACGGTGGCCCCACCCAGGTGAACAGCAAGTTCACCACGCTCAAGCCCCAGAACGAGCTCGCCGTCATCGACGTCACCCCCGCCGTCAAGGGGGAGATCCTCGGTGTCGGCGCGCCGATCATCGTCACCTTCAACCGGCCGGTCGAGGACAAGGCCGCCGTCGAGCGCGCGCTCGAGGTCAAACCGGAAAAGCCGGTCCCCGGCGCGTGGCGGTGGGTCAGCGACCGGCAGGTGATCTACCGCACCTCCCGCTTCTGGCCCGCCCACCAGAAGGTGCGCTTCACCGCCCGCATCGCCGGGGTGCGCTCCGGCCCCGGCACCTGGGGGGTGAAGAACGTCAGCCACACCCTGCGCATCGGCGCCGCCTGGATCAGCACGGTCAACGTCAAGACCCACACCATGGTCGTCCGCAAGGACGGCAAGGTGATGCGGCGCATGCCGATCAGCGCGGGCAAGGCCACCACCCGCGAGTACACCACGACCAGCGGCATCCACCTCACCATGGAGCGCGGCAACCCGGTCGTGATGATCTCGCCGGGCCGCAAGCCGGGCGACCCCGGCTACTACCGCGAGGTCGTCAACCACGCGGTGCGGATCTCCAGCAGCGGCGAGTACGTGCACGCCGCCCCCTGGTCGATCTACGCCCAGGGACGCGCGAACGTCAGCCACGGCTGCATCAACGCCCACCCGCGCGACGCCAAGTGGTTCTACGACAACTTCCACCGCGGCGACGTCGTCAAGATCGTGGGCACCGATCGGCCGCTGGAGTGGAACAACGGCTGGGGCTTTTGGCAGCTGTCGTTCAAGGAGTGGAAGAAGGGCAGCGCGCTGGACACCTGACCCCGGCCCCGGAGCGGTACGGCACCGCGCCGGGGCCCGCGCCACCGCCCCCTCACGGCGGCGCGGGCCCCGGCGCGGGCGTTTTCAGGCGGCGTCCCCGGCCGGCTCACCGTCGCCGCCCAGGACGCGGCGCAGCACCGCGGCGAACCCGTCCGGATCCCCCTGCATGCCGTACTCGCCGCCGAGGAACCCCGCATGCCCGCCCGGGAACTCCACCAATTGCGCGCCCAGCCGCTCGGCGGCCGCCACCGCCGCCCGGTAGGCGAGCTGACCGGCCGACTCGGCCCCCACCGCGAACACCACCCGCACCGGCGCGGCCCGCAGCGCCGCGAAGTCCGGCTCGTAGTGGGTGCAGCTGATCAGGTTCTGGCCGAGCAGCGGGTCGTCCCGCGACCCGTCGTCGCCCGGCGGGAACCCGAAAGCGGCCGGGTCCGGCGCCGGCAGCTCGGCGAAGCCCGCCGGGATCTCCCCCTGGATCGAGGTGAGGGAGATGAAGTACGCCATGCCCGCGCCCAGCCCGTCCCGCTCGTAGACGCGGCGGATGTGCCGGATCGCGGCGAGCGCGTGCTCCCGGTCAGGCAGCAGCGTGGCCAGCGGCGGCTCGTGCGCCACCACCGTGCGCACCGCCCCCGGATGGCGGGCGGCCAGCGCCAGCGCGTTCACCGCCCCGCCGCTGCTGGCGAACACGTCCACCGGCCCGCCACAGGCCGCCGCGATCACCCGGCTCAGGTCGCCGGCGTGGACCTGCGGCGACGGCGGCGTGGCGTCGGTGCGTACGCTGCGGCCGGTGCCCCGCGGGTCATAGGTCACCACCGTGCGGTCGGGGAACCGGGCGGCCAGGCTGCCGAACCCGGACGCGTCCATCGGCGACCCGACCATCAGCAGCGGCGGCCCGGCCGCGCCCGTCGCCTCACGCACGTCATACCGCAGCACCGCCCCCGGAACCTCGAGGGTGCAGGTCGTCGGCTCGGTCATCGCTGGCATCCACTCGCTCCTCGGTCCGTCATCCACCCCTACCGACCGGGGCGAGCGGCGAAACTCATCGCACCGCCGCGAGCGAACCGAGCAGGGAAACTTGAGGGCGGGCGACCCGGATACGGCACCGCCGCGCAGTACCGGACGCGCCCGCTACAGCAGGGCGAGCTGGCGGGCGGGGGAGCGGCGGCGCCGCCACCGCCGCGCCGAACGGCCCACCCCGTACAGCTCGGCCAGCCGCGCCACCTCCGCCGTGATCCGCTGCCGGTAGCCCTCCGCGGCCGCCGCGCCGGAGGCGTACAGCTCGCCGTAGCGGCGCACCAGCGCCGGGTGCTCCTCGGCCAGCCACGCCAGGTACCACTCGCGCGCCCCGGGCGGCAGCGCCAGCACCGCGGGCGTCACCTCCACCGCCCCCGCCTCGGCCGCCCGCCGCGCCGCCTGCAGCTGGTCGAGCGAGTCGGTCAGGCACGGCAGCACCGGCGCCAGCAGCACCCCGCACGGCACCCCCGCCTCATTGAGCGCCGCGCACAGCTCCAGCCGCTTCTGCGGCGAGGGCGCGCCCGGCTCCACCATGCGCCGCAGCCGGTCGTCGACGAACCCCACCGACACCATCACCCGCACCGGCACATACCGGACCGCGTCCGCCAGCACCTCCACGTCCCGCAGCACCAGCGGGCTCTTGGTCAGCACCGTGAACGGGTTGCCGGCGTCCCGCAGCGCCGCCACCACCCGCGGCATCAGCCGGTAGATCTCCTCGGCCGGCTGGTAGCAGTCGCCGGCGACCCCCACCGCCACCGCCTCGCCCGGCCACGACGGCCTGGCCAGCTCCGCGCGCAGCCGCCACGCCGCGTTCACCCGGACCACGATCGCCTCGCCGTACCCCGCGCCCGCGTCCAGCCCGAGGCGGCGGTGCGACCCCCGGCCGGGGCAGTACCGGCACGCCGCCGCGCACCCCCGGTACGGGTTCACCGACCAGCGGTAGGGCAGCCCGGTGGCAGGCGGCACCGCCTCGATGACCGACCGGGCCTGAACCTCATAGAAGGTGGTCGCGCCGTGCGACCGCCGTACGGCACGGCGCTCGATCCGCGGCCGGGCGGGACCGGCGTCCACAAGCGAAGTCGCCTCCCACCGCATGCGCTTCAGTAGAACACGCATTCGACCCGGCTGCCAAGCCGTCCGGACGGCACACCCATGCCCCGTTGCGCGAGACGACAAAGCCGTGGGCGGCCGCAACAAAATCTGGCCACCCCACCCGGCGCCGGATAGCCTCGGCCACGTGCCGCACGCCCGCGGCACCCGCATCGGCGCCGGCCACCGCACCTGATCGGCCGCACGTGATCGGCCCCGGCACGGCACGGGCACGCGGGCGGCCGCACCCGCCGCGGCGGCCGCCCGGCCGCAACCCCGCACAGTGCCACCCTTGAACGCACAGTGCCACCCGTGAACAGGGCCCCGCGCACCGGGACCCCGCCCGAGCCGACCGGAAAGGCACGATGCCCACCGCCACCGCACCGTCCGCCACCGCCACCCGGCGGCTGCGCCGCGCCCGCGCCGCCGTCGCCGCGCTGTTCCTCACCAACGCCGCGGTGTTCTTCAACGTCGTCCCGCGCTACCCGCAGATCAAGGCCGACCTCGGGGTGAGCAACGCCGCCTTCGGCACCGCCCTCGCCGCGCACCCGGCCGGGGCGCTGCTGGCCGGGCTGCTCGCCGGGATCGCCGTCCGCCGCCTGCGGTCGGCGCGCGTGGCCGCCTTCGGCATCGTCGCCACCGCCGCGGTGACGCTCGCCATCCCGTTCGCCCCCAACGCGGCCGCCTTCGGCGCCGCCCTGTTCGCCGTCGGCGCCCTCGACGCGATCGTCGACGTCGCGCAGAACGCCCACGGCCTGCGCCTGCAGCGGCGGTACGGGCGCTCCATCGTCAACTCGCTGCACGGCGTGTGGAGCATCGGCGCGGTCCTCGGCGGCCTGATGGGCTCGGCCGCCGCCGGCCTCCGCCTGCCGCTCGCCGTCCACCTCGGCGCCGCCGCCGCCCTGATCAGCCTCACCGCCCTGGTCGCCTACCGGTTCCTGCTGCCCGGCCCCGACGACGCCGAGCGTCCCGCAGCCCAGGATCCCGCCGCCGAGGACACGCCCGCCCGCCGCGCCGCCGCCCGGGCCGCCGCCCGGGCCGCGGCGTGGGCGCTCGCCGCGCTCGGCGTGCTCGCCGCCTGCGGCGCCCTCGTCGAGGACGCCGGCGCCTCCTGGGGCGCCCTCTACCTCAGCGGCCTCGGCGCGGACGCCGCCACCGCCGGGCTCGCCGTGGTCGCCTTCCAGACCGCCATGACCGTCGGCCGCCTCACCGGCGACCGCGTGGCCGACCGCTTCGGCCGCCGCGCCGTGGCCCGCGCCGGAGGGATCCTCACCGCCGCCGGCATGGGCGCCGCGCTCGCCCTGCCGTCGATCCCGGCCGCCCTCGCCGGATTCGCCCTCGCCGGGCTCGGCGTCGCCACCCTCGTCCCGGCCGCCATGCACACCGCCGACGAGCTGCCGGGCCTCGCGCCCGGCACCGGGCTGACCGTGGTGAGCTGGCTGCTGCGCGGCGGCTTCCTGGTCTCCCCGCTCGTGGTCGGGTTCGTCGCCGATCTCGCCGGCCTGCGCGCCGGCCTGCTCTCGGTCGTCGCTGCCGGGATCGTCACCGCCGCCCTCGCCCGGGCGCTGGTCGACCGCGTCCGCGGCTGAACCCCCTGCGGCCACCGGCCCCGGCCGGCGCGGACGGCCGTGCCGTACCCGGGGCCTGCGCCACCCGCCCAGGCTCCGGGCGAACCGGACAGCGACCCCACACCCCGCACCACACGGGCAAAAGGTGTGAAAGCACAAGATCGTGGTGGCTAGGCTGACGTCATGGAACTGGCCGAAGCACTCCAGCACTGGGAGCCCGACCCGGGCTACCTCAACACCGCGACCCACGGCCTGGCCCCCAAGCCCGCCGTCGACGCCCTGCAGACGGCGATCGACGAGTGGCGGCACGGCCCGGCCGGCTGGGAGGCATGGGACGTGGCGACCCCACGCGCCCGCGCCGCCTTCGCCCGGCTCGTCAACGCCGACCCCGGCGACATCGCCATCGGAGCCGCGGCATCCCAGCTCGTCTCAATCGTGGCCGCCTCACTCCCGCCCGGCAGCCGCGTCCTCGTCCCCGAAGGCGAGTTCACCTCCAACCTCTTCCCGTGGGTGGTCGCCGGCGCCAAGGTGCAGACCGTCCCGCTCGACCGGCTCGCCGACGCGATCGGCCCGCACACCGACGTGGTCGCCTTCAGCATCGTCCAATCCGCCAACGGCCACATCGCGGCCGTCGACGACATCGTCACCGCCGCCCGCGACCACGACGCCCTCATCCTCGCCGACGCCACCCAGGCCTGCGGCTGGCTGCCCGTCGACGCCACCCGCTTCGACGTGCTCGTCTGCGCCGCCTACAAATGGCTCACCTGCCCGCGCGGCACCGCCTTCGCCTACCTCGCCCCGCACGTCCGGGACCGGCTGCGCCCCTACTGCGCGAGCTGGTACGCGGGCGCCGACCGCGCCGCCTCCTACTACGGCCTGCCCATGCGCCTGGCCGAGGACGCCCGCGCCTTCGACGTCTCCCCGGCGTTCTTCAGCTACCTCGCCGCCGCACCCGCCCTCGAACTGCTCGCCGAGATCGGCGTCGAGCGGATCCACCGGCACAACGTCGCCCTCGCCGACCGCCTCCTCGCCGCCCTCGGCCTGCCGCCCCGCGGCAGCGCGATCGTCTCCATCGAGGTGCCCGACGCCGAGCGCAGGCTCGCCGCGGCCGGGGTGCGCGCCGCCGCCCGCGGCGGCCGGACCCGGCTGTCGTTCCACCTCTACACCGGCGAGGCCGACCTGGAACGGGCCATCACCGCCCTCACCTGAGCCGGCCGCCGGGCGACCGTGCCCCCTCGGTGCGCGCCCCAGGCCGGGATGCCCGGGGCGCGCCACGCCGGCTCCGCCGTACCCGCGCGAAACCGCCGACCGGCAACCCGCTAGGCCGAGGGCGGGAACGGGACCTTGGCCAGCAGCGGGATCAGCTGCTCCTCCTCATAGGCCAGATGCGCCTCCAGCTCGGCGGCCATCCGGTCCAGATCCGCCCGGAACCGGTCCGGGTCGGCGACGGCGATGTCGGCCGGCAGCGCCTCCAGATCGGCCCGGATGCGGGCGACCACCGCGTGCTCGGCCCGCAGCCGCGCCACCACACCGGCCAGCTCCGGATACTCCACCTCCAGCCGCGGCAGCAGCTGCTCGTCCTCGCCGGTGTGGTGAAACCGCAGCGACTGGCAGAACGCCAGGCAGTGCTGCCGAATCCGCAACCCGAGCGGCGGCGGGGGAGGGGCGCCCCCACCGGCGTGGGCGGCACGCGCGGCGAAGTACTCCTCGGCCTGGGCGCGCACCTGCTCCAGCTGCCCGCGCAGCCAGCCGTGGACCCGCAGCAGCATCGCCGCCATGTCCGCGACCTCGGCGTCCCCGCCGGATTGGGCGCGCTCCAGCGCCACCACCGGCAGCACCCGCTCCGTCTTCGCCTGGTAGTCGCCGTACCCCGGCTGCCGGCGCACGATCTCGGCGAACACCTCGTCACGCTCGGCGCCCTCCAGCGGCACCGCCACCGCCGCGTACCGCTCGGCGCCGATCTCCACCTCCACCAGCGGCCGGGCCAGCAGGTTGCGGTACCAGTCGGGGTGCCGCGGCGAGCCACCCGCGGAGGCCACCACCAGCAGGCGGCCGCCGATGCGCAGATACCCCAGCGGCACGGTGTGCGGCAGGCCGGTCCGGGCCCCCAGGGTGGTGAGCAGCAGCAGATCGGCCCCCGCGAACATGCCGCCCACGCGGCCGCCGTTGGCGCGGAACTCCTCCACCACCGGCCGGTTGAACTCGCTGATACGGGCGTCGGGACGCCACCCGGCGCCGGGCGAACTCGACAAGCTTCCTCTCCTTAACGAATCGACGATGATGACCATCCGCCCAATGCGTCACCATCGCCGCGCACCCGGCGCATCCCCGCGCCCGGCAGCCGACGGCACGGCACGCGGCGGTACGGCACCGCCGCGGCACTCCGCGGAATCAGAGCAGGGGAGAGGCACACCGGAGGAGATCCACCGGACACCGCCGGACCACGACGCCCCATCCCGCAGGCAGGCCACGGCCACCGGCGGGACGACGTCAGCGCACAAAAGCGGGGGCGTGACGACGGGTGACGCCGGACGGCACGCCGGCAACGGCCCGAGACGGGCCCGCGACGGCCTTGACATGCGGCGCTACCACGCCGAGAAGCACGGCGAGACCCGGCGGCCCCGCCGCGTCGGCGGTGTCAGAGAAGGTGCGTGATACGTGGACTCACGACGCACACCCCCGGCTGGTCCGGTGCCTCCATGCCGCCGCCGTCCACCTGGCCGGCGGCACGCGACACGCCGCCCATTCAAACCACCCCGCACCGCCACCGTCAACCCGGACCCCGCGCCCGGGGACACACCACCACCCTCCGGGGCAGAACCGCTCGAACCCCCACTCGGCCCGCCTCTAGGCTGTACGGGTGCTCAAACCCGACTACCCGCTGCGCACCGAGCGGCTGATCCTCCGGCCGTTCACCCTCGGCGACCTGCACGACCTGCACGCCTTCCACTCCCTGCCCGAGGTCGCCCGCTACCTGTACTGGGAGGCCCGCGACCTCGACCAGACCCGCCAGGCCCTCGAGGACAAGATCCTCCGCTCCGCCCTCTACGACGAGGGCCAGGCGCTCAGCCTCGCCGCCGAGCTCGCCGACACCGGCGTCGTCGTCGGCGACCTCACCCTCTTCTGGCACAGCCGCACCCACCGCCACGGCGAGATCGGGTTCGTGTTCAACCCCGCCTACCACGGCCGCGGCCTGGCCACCGAGGCCGCCCGGGAACTGCTCCGCCTCGGCTTCGACGAGCTCGGCCTGCACCGCGTCACCGCCCGCTGCGACGCCCGCAACATCCGCTCCGCCGCCGTCATGGAACGCCTGGGCATGCGCCGCGAGGCCCACTTCGTCGAGAACGAGTTCGTCAAAGGCGAGTGGACCGACGAGTACGTCTACGCCATCCTGCGCCGCGAATGGCTGCGGCAGCGCGAGCAGGGCTCCTGAGCACCACCACTCGCACTCCTCGCCGACCCCCGCCGTGCGGCCGTACCGCCCCGGCACGGCCGCACGGCCGCTCAGCCGCCCCGGCGCGCCGCCGCCGGCGGGCGGCGGGCCGCGGCCGGGGCGTGCTCGGGGCGGACACCCACCCCGATCATCCGGGCCGGCACCACCGAAAGCCCCGGCGCCAGCCGCAGCAGCGGAGCCGCCACCAGCGCCACCCGGGGCAGCCGCCCGGCCAGCAGCGACCGGAACACCAGCCGGTGCAGCACCCGCTGCATCAGCTGGGTGACCACGGTCGGCAGCAGCCGCCTGCGCCGCACCGCCGCAAGATCCCGCTCGGTGACCCGGCCGCGCAGCAGCGGACCGGCCAGCAGCCGCGCCGCCGCCACCGCGTCCTGCACCGCCAGATTGATGCCCACCCCGCCCGCGGGGGACATCGCGTGGGCCGCGTCCCCGATGCACAGCAGCCCCGGCAGGTGCCAGCGGCGCAGCCGGTTGAGCCGCACGTCCAGCACGTGCACCTCGTCCCAGCCGCGCACCGTGTCGACGACCCCGGCCGCCTCGGGGACGGCCGCGGCCACATCCCGCCGGAACGCCTCCAGGCCCCGGGCCCGCAGCCGGGCGTCGGCCCCCTTGGGGATGAGGTGCGCCACCTGCACATACCCCTCGCGCGGGATCAGCCCGAACACCTTGCCGTCCCGCACCCGCGGCACCAGCGCCCCGCTCACCCCCTCTAGCGGCGGCAGCCGGAACCACCACACATCCAGCGGAACCGGGAACTCCCGCGGCCGCAGCCCCGCCGCGCGCCGCACCGCCGACCACCGGCCGTCGCAGGCGACCGTCAGCTCGGCGCGCAGCTCACCCGGCCCCTCCCGGTCCCGGTACCGCACCCCGGCCACCCGGCCGTCCTCCCACAGCAGCCCGGTCACCTCGGTGCTCATCCGCAGCGTGAAGCACGGCTCCTCACCCGCGGCCTCGGCGAGCAGGTTGAGCAGGTCCCACTGCGGCACCATCGCCACATACCGGTGCCGGGTGCGCAGCCGCCGGAAGTCGACCGCGGTCACCTCGCCACCCGGCAGCGGGAACGCCAGCCGCTCCACCCGCGTGTGGGGGAGCGATGCGAACCGCTCGCCGAGCCCCAGCTCGTCGAGCAGCTCCAGCGTGCTCGGGTGCACGGTGTCGCCGCGGAAATCCCGCAGGAAGTCGGCGTGCTTCTCCAGCACCGTCACCCGCACCCCCTGGCGGGCGAGCAGCAGGCCCAGCACCATCCCGGCCGGCCCGCCGCCGACGATCGCGCACGTCGTGGCCTGGCTCCGCATCGCGCCTCCTCCGGCCCTCTTGAGGGGTTCATCACCGGTGGTGCCCGCCGTACACCCCGGCGGCCCGCATCGGCCACGGCCGGACGGGCCGACCGTCAGGGGAACATGAACCGGGCCAGCCGCCGGGAGGCGAGCCACAGCCCGCCCAGCGCCATGACCACCAGATACGCCAGCGACGCCAGCAGACCCCACTCCAGCCGCCACAGCGCCAGCCCGCGCAGCAGCTCCACCGCGTGGTACAGCGGGGTGAGCCTGACCACCACCTCCAGCACCGCCGGATAGTCCCGCACCGGCACGAACGTGCCGGAGAACAGAAACAGCGCGAACTGCCCCGTGGACACCAAATCGAAGTCCTCCCAGCCGCGCAGGTACGTCGAGATCGCCGCGCCGAACCCGCCGAACGCCAGCCCCACCAGCAGCGCCGCCGGGAACGCCGCCGCCGCGCCCGGCGCGGGCACCAGCCCCAGCGCCACCATCACGGCCAAAAAGATCCCCGAATACAGCGCGCCGCGGATCATGGCCCAGGTCAGCTCGCCGAGCACCAGCTCGAACGGCCCCACCGGTGTGGCCAGCACCGCGTCGTACAGCCGCGCGTACTTCATCTTGTGGAAGAAGTTGAACGTGGTCTCCGCCAGCGCGCCCGACATCGCCGACACCGCCAGCATCGCCGGCGCCACGAACACCGCGTACGGCACCCGCGACCCGTCGTCCAGCTCCATCGTGCCGATCAACGCGCCCACGCCCACGCCGATCGACAGCAGATACAGCAGCGGCTCGGCCAGCCCGGACAGCAGCACCAGCAGGTACGACGGCCCCGACCGCATCGCCCCGATGTTGCGGCCCACCACCGCACCCACCCGACCGGCCGACCGCCGCGCCGCCAGCAGCGCGATCACCACACACCCCTCACCTGTACAGCCGCCTGCGGAACGCCACCGCCGCCAGCACACAGCCCACCCCGCCCCACACGGCCAGGTAGGCCAGGTGCGCCGCGACCGGCCACGCCGGCGGAATCCCCAGCGTCGCCGCCCGGTTCAGCTCCACCGCATGCCACAGCGGCGTCGCCTGCGCCGCGGCCTGCGCCGCCGCCGGCAGCCGCTCCACCGGGAAGAACACCCCGCCGAACAGCGACGACGGCACCATCGCGAACCGGAACAGCAGCGCGAAGTAGCTGTCGCTGTCCACCACCGCCGCGAACGCCGTCACCGGCGCCGCCACCGCCAGGGTGAGCACCGTGCACACCAGCGGCGCCACCACCGCCCACGGCGAGGCGAGCCCGCCGAACCCCGCCGCGACCACGAGGAACACCGCGACGGCGAGGACCACCCGCAGGACCAGATACAGCAGCCAGCCCTGCAGGATCCCGGCCACGCCCACCGGCGTCGCCGATATCGCGAAGTAGGCCCGCGTCCACTTGAAGTCGCTCATCACCGGGTAGGTCGACTCCACCAGCGCGATCTCGAACGCGGTCATCGACAACAGCCCCGGCACGATCCACTGCAGGTACGGCGCGCCCTCCAGCTCGCCGACATAGCCGCCGACGCCGATCCCCATGCTCAGCAGGAACAGCACCGGCAGGATCAGCGACGAGAACACCGAGCCGCGCCACACCCGCCGGAACAGCACCAGCTGCCGCTCCAGCACGGCCAGCGTCTGCCGGGCCGGCGCGGCGCCCGCGCCACGCGCCCCCGTGGCCGTCACCGCCCCGCCGTACCGCGCCGACACCGCGGCGGGTGAGCGGTCCCCGGCCGCCGCTTCCTGCCGCCGCACCGGTGACACCCCTTCGTCGTCCCTCGGCCGCGCGCCCACGTCACTCCACCAAGGTCCGGCCGGTCAGGTGCAGGAACACGTCCTCCAGCGTGGCCCGCCGCACCAGCGTGGCCGACGGGATCAACCCGCGCCGGTGCACCTCGGCCAGCGCCTCGTCCCCGTCGTCGGTGTAGACGAGCAGCCGGTCCGGCAGCGGGTCGAGCCGCTCGCCCACCCCCGCCAGCTTGTCGGCGTACTCGCCCGGGGTGCCGTCGGCGAACCGCAGCTCCAGCACCTCCGCCGGGCAGTACGTCTCGATCAGCGACCTGGGGGAGCCCTCGGCCACGATCCGCCCGCCGTCCATCACCACCAGCCGGTCGCACAGCTGCTCGGCCTCGTCCATGTAGTGGGTGGTCAGCACCAGCGTCGTGCCCTGCCGCTTGAGCTGGAACAGCCGCTCCCACACCAGGTGCCGCGCCTGCGGGTCGAGCCCCGTGGTCGGCTCGTCCAGCAGCACGATGTCCGGCTCGTTCACCAGCGCGCGGGCGATCGACAGGCGGCGCTTCATGCCGCCCGACAGCGGCTCCACCTTGCCGCCCGCCCGGTCGGCGAGCCGCACGAACTCCAGCAGCGCGTCCGCCCGCCGCCGCGCCTCCCGCCGGGGGATCCCGAAGAAGCGGGCGTAGGTGATCAGGTTTTCGCGTACCGTCAGATCCTGGTCGAGGGTGTCGAGCTGCGGGCACACCCCGAGCCGGGCCCGGATCTGCGCGCCCTGCCGTACCGGGTCCATGCCCAGGATGCGCAGCACCCCGCCCGAGGGGCGCGACACGCACCCGATCATCCGCATCGTCGAGGATTTGCCGGCGCCGTTCGGGCCGAGGAAGCCGAACGCCTCACCGGCCCGCACCTGGAAGTCGATGCCGTCGACCGCGACGAAGTCCCCGAACCGTTTGACCAGCCCTTCGGCATAGATCAAAGGCTGCTCACCAACCACCCCGCGACCATAACCCACGGCCACGACAATTTCGCAAAGGGTTTTCGCGGGCACGGAACGGTTTCCACCAGGCGGTCGCGACCGGGCACGGCCCTACGGCCGGCCGCGGCACGCGCCCCGCACACCCCGGCCGACGATCACCGCAGGCGCGTACGGCGAGCCACCCACGGCCGCCACGGGGCCGCGCGGCCACCGGCGGGGGAGAGGGAGCCAACGGCGGGTGAGCCGGCGAAAGCCGTGCGGGCGCACCGAAGGCGCCGAGACCCGGGGCCGCGCCGGGCCCGGTGGCGATCCGGCGGGGGAGCGGCACCCGGCCGGGCTCAGTCGCCGCCGGCCAGCAGCCGGTCCAGCACCGGGTAGACCGGGTTGGCGCGGGCGGCGGAGCGCACCTGGCGGGCGGTGGCGGCGATGTAGTTCTGCCCGGTCACGATCGACGCGTGGCCCAGCAGCTCCATCAGCTCGTGGGCCGACGCGCCGCGCTCGGCCAGGCGGGTGGCGAACTCGTGCCGCAGCGCGTGCACCAGCGTGCCCTTCTGCACCCGGTCGCTGATGCCCGCGTACCGGTAGCACTGCCGCACCAGGTACTGCAGGCCGCCGCGCTGCAGCGGACGGTTACGGGTGTCGACCAGCAGCGGGGCCGAGCGGGGGAGCGAGGCCAGCCCGAAACGCCGCATGCGGCTGTCGAGGTAGACGTCGATCAGGCGCTCCAGGCCCGGCTCGATCGGCAGCGACCGGGTCTTGCCGCCCTTGCCGACCACCTGGATACGGCGGTCGCCGGGGGAGCCGCCGATCGACCCGATCGTCAGGCTGAGCAGCTCGGCCGAGCGCATCCCGGTCAGCAGCCCCAGCGCCAGCACCACCAGGTCGCGCTCGACCCACGGGTCGCGGGCCTTGCGGGCGCCCGCCGCGATGCGCTCCAGCAGCGTCACCGCCGCGTCGCCCTCGCCGAGCAGCGGCTTGGGCGCCCGCGCGGGCTGCCGCGGCCGCGGCACCGCCGCCATCGGGTTGCCCTCCAGCAGCCCCTCGGCCACGCAGAACGTCAGGAACCGGTTCCAGGCGCTCCAGGCGCGGTTGACGCTCGCCGCCGTGCGCGGGGTGGAGAACTCGGCGAACGCCGCCCGCATCAGCCGTCCGCCGAGCGCCCGCACCTCGAGATCGGCCACCGGGACACCGGCCTGCACGGCGGCGAGCTCGGCGACCGTGCGCAGGTCGCGCTCGTATCCGGCGATCGTGTGCGGCGACATCTTCCGGGCCTGCAGCGACCGCACGAACTCGGCGATCGCCTCGGTCACGCGCGTGCCCTCGGGCGGCTCGAGCACTGCCATCACGCCGCTCCGGCAGCGGAGGGGACCAGCCACATTTGATGCATAATAAAGATTATGCATGAAACGTGTCGCTGAGCGCCCGGAAGAGGGGCTCTCGGCGTGCCGCAGGGCACGTGTCTCGCATCACCGGTACCCGTGACGGCGCGGCCGCGCACGTGTCGTCCGCGGAGCCGCGCGCGGCGACCTGTGTGGCCCGGGTCGCGTCCGGCGGGCGTTGATCGTGTCCGCCGGAAAGGCGGCTGCGGCCATGGAGATGCGTGCTGTGGTACGGCGTGGAGCCCAGCCGCCGAACCGCCGACGACCAGAGGCGTGCAGGCGCGGCGGAGAAACGCCTCCGGCGCGATGAGGCGAACGGAGCAGGCGTCCGCCGGTCACGCAGCCGAGCCCGGGGCTTCGTCCGTGCGCCGCCTCGGTGCACCAAGCTGTCCCACAGGCGCAGGACGGTGCCGCTCGCGCCTCGGACTCGCAGTCCTGAGCCGGCGCCCGGTGGCGGGCGGCCGGCCGGTGGCCATTGCATCCCCCGTTCCGGACTCCGTCTCGCGCCAAGGCCGTCCGCGCAATCCGGGCGTGTTTTGTCCGGTTGAGGGGCGATAGACGTTAAACCATACAGAAGGTGAATTCTGTATGGTTTAACCATCTGGCGGGCGGATGCGTTTATATATGGCGCCCCTGGCGCGCCGGCCGCGCGCCCGGCGGCCCGTACCTCTCCCCTCCGGCCCGAGAACCATCGGCGCGGACCGAGCGTCGGCTACGTCCGCAGCCGGTGTGCCGCGGCCCACGGCCGGGCGGCCCCTCCCCCACCCGCCGATAGGATCAAACGATCATGAAGGGTTCGACGCCGGGCCGGATCCTGCGCTGGACGCGCAGGCTGCTCGCCGTACTGATCAGCCTGTGCGCGCTGACGGGGATGCTGCGGCTGGTGCTGCCCGCCACGGCCGCCACCGGCGAACCGCCCGGCGTGTACCGGCAGCTCGCCTTCATCCGCGCGGCGCTGCAGGACGGCGCGGCCGAGCAGGCGCAGCGCCTGTTTCCCGAGGGCTACTTCTTCTCCCACGTCCTGTACGGCCTGGCCTGGGTCGAGCTGGGCGAACGCGATCCCGGCCGACGCCGCGAGGCGGTGGCCGCCGCCCGGTGGGCGCTGCACCGCCTGGAGTCCCCCGCCGGGCGCGAGCCGTTCGACCCCGGCCTCACCCCGGCCCACGGCGTCTTCTACCGCGGCTGGGTCAACTGGCTGCGCGGCGGCCTGCTGAAGCTGCAGCTGCCCCAGGAGCGGGACCCGGACCAGGTACGGCGGTTCGCCGCCGACTCCGCCGAGATCGCCGAGGCCTTCCGCGACTCGGCCACGCCGTACCTGGAGGCCTACCCGGGCCAGGCCTGGCCGGTCGACTCCACCGTGGCGATCGCGTCGCTGCGGCTGCACGACAGCCTGCTCACCCCGAGCTTCGGCGACACCGTGGCCCGCTGGCTCGACCAGGTGCGGCGCAGGCTCGACCCGGCCACCGGGCTGATCCCCCACCGGGTCGACGCCGCCACCGGCGAGGCCCTCGAGGGCGCCCGGGGCAGCTCGCAGGCCCTGATCAACCGGTTCCTCATCGACGTCGACCCGGCCTTCGCCCGCGAGCAGTACCTGCGGTTCCGCGACCGTTTCCTCGCCTTTCCGCTCGGCCTCGGCCCCGCCGTGCGCGAGTACCCGCACGGCACCGACGGCCCCGGCGACGTCGACTCCGGGCCGCTGCTGCTGGGCGTGAGCCTGTCGGCCACCGTGGTCGCGCTCGGCGCGGCCCAGGCGCACGGCGACCACTCGCTCGCCGCGGCACTCGGCAACTACGGCGAGCTGGCGGGCCTGCCGATCGACACCCCGACGACCAAGCGGTACGCCTTCGGCCTGCTGCCCATCGGTGACGCCTTCCTGGCGTGGTCGAAGACGGCGCGGCCGTGGGTCGCCGAGGCGCCGTCCTCGCCGCCGGAGGCGGTCTCGCCCTGGTGGCGGGTGCCGCTGCTCGTGCTCCTCGCCGTCGTCGGTGCCGCGCCGTGGGCGCCCGCGATGCTGCGGCGCCGGTCGCGGGGCCGGGCGGTGGCACGGACGGTGCCGGACATCGCGTGACGGACCAGCGGGACGGCCCTGGCCACGCGGGATCCCGACCGGCCGCCGCACCGGCGCGGCTCCGGTGGGCGGTCCCCGATGGCCGGGTGCCGCCCGTGGCGGCCCTTGGTGGCCCGCGACGCGCACACCGGACCTACCGCGGCGGCGGGCGGCCGATCGCGCAGATCGCGAGCCGGATGGATGGCCGATGGCGGAAGGCGGCCGGTGCCGCTGGTGTGGTGGCCCGGCGGTCCGTCACGATGGGGTGATGAGTGACGAGCTCGAACCCGGCGCCGGTCACGGCGCGGGCGTCGACAGGTGGCTCGGCCGGGTCCTGCGCGAGGGTGGCGTTCCCGAGCTGCTGGAGGTGCTCGCCGAACGGCTGTCGCCGACCGACCTGCAGACGCTGCTGCTGGAGGTGGCTCGTCGCCGCGCCGCCGCGGTGACGCCCGCCCGCCTGCTGCACGCCTACGAGCACAACCGGTTCACCCGGCCGTCGACGCTCGACCCCCTCGAGCTGGCCCGCCTGGAGGTCCTGGTGCACGGGCACCTGTCCGAGCACGGCTTCGCCGCCTTGGCGCTGTCGCCGCTGTGCCCGCTGGGCACCGTCTCGGCGGTCGCGACCGCGGACCAGAACAAGGTGGTCACGACCGTCCGCACCACCGAGGTGGTCGCGGACGTCACCAACGTGCTCGCCCTGGAGTGCGCGGTACGCCGCCGGGACCTGCTGCGCGCCGACGCGCGGTCACGCCGGCGGGTACGGCTGGCGGCCGTGCAGCGGGTGGTGCGCGCCCAGGCGTTCGACGATCCGGGCATGGTGCCGCACTTCGCGTTGCTGGGGGTGTGCACCGCCGGCCGGGATGAGGGCTCGTTCACCTTCGAGACCGCGGCCCTCGCCGAGCAGATCGCCGTCCATCTCGACGTCCTGTACGGCGTCCGCGAGCTGGGCTACCGCGTCGCGGCGGTGCGCGTGACGGTCACCGACCTGACCGGCGGACGGCGCCGCCGCGCCCTGCGCGAGCAGGTGCTCGACCGGCTCGCACCGGCCTACCCCGCCGCCGTGTTCGCCTTCGACGACGACCGCGTCGCAGGCCGCGGCTATTACCGGGACGCCTGCTTCGAGATCCGCGCCGCCGCCCGCGGCGGGGACGACGTCAGCCTCGGCGACGGCGGCTTGGTCACCTGGACCGCGGACCTGCTGAGCAACGCCAAGGAACGCCTGCTCATCAGCGGCCTGGGGCTTGAGCGTCTGTGCATGCTCTTCGGCCCGCCCGCCCGCGGGGATCAGCGGATGTGACCACTCCCCCGCGGCCGCGCCGGGCGAGACGACCGCCGGATCGGATCGACGCCGATCTCGCCCGGGGGGCGGGAGGGCGACCTCCCGGCGCGGCTGCCGATCGGGTGGAAGCCGGCCCGCCGGGCCACCGCGCCACCGGATGCGTTGGCGACGCCACGCCCGGTGGGGTTAACGCCTGCTCGGCCAAGGCGAGCGTCGCGATCCTGCGGCCGGTCGCATCCGGGTGGGGCCGTGGCCGGTCGGCGGGCCGCCGGGATCGTCGCCGGTGGATATCCCGCAGGCGCCGGCGACCACGCCCCGGTGCAGGAGCGCGTAGTCGCATGCCTCGCAGCGCTCCACCGTGGCCCGCAGCGCGCGGGCAATCGGCGGTGGCCCGCGTGCTTGCGTGGCCACCCACGGCAGCCACGCGCAGATGTTCCGGCGACTCCTCGATCAGCCGGAACTGGACCTCGGCGTCCTTCTCCGGCCGCCGTCGTCGGCAGCGTGACCTCCCCGCGCTCGATCACCCCTGCGGCCCCATCCCCTCATGGTCGCGAGCCGGGCCGGGCCGCGGGCCGCGGTTACGGAACGCCGGGGCGCGGGCTCACGCCCTCTCCCCCAGCGCCGTCGGGCGGGCGCGCGGTGTCGGTGGGGAGCTGTAGCGTTAAGGATCATGCGTCCCGCGGAGCTGCAGCGCCTCACCGTGCAGGAGGCTGTCGATCGTTACGTGGAGCTGGTCCGGGCCAGGACGGTGACGGGAGGTCTGTCCCCGGCGACCGCGGAGGTGTACGTGCGTGACGTGCGGACGTTCGCCGAGCTGGCGGGGGCCGACCGGGTGCTCGACGATCTGACGGGCGAGGACGTGGACGCGGTGCTGCTGGCGTTCGCGCGAAAGCCGGACGGCAGGCGCGCCCGGCCGGTGCCGGGGGTGCAGAGCGCGGCGTCGCAGGCGCGGTTCCGGCGGTCGGTGTCGGCGTTGTTCAAGCACGCGGCGCTGGCGGGCTGGGTGCAGATCAATCCGATGACCGCCTCGACGGTGACGGCCCGGGAACGCGGGGGTCTGCGGGCCGAGCGGCGGGCGTTGACGCGTGAGCAGGCGCGCGGGCTGATCGGGGCGGCGAAGGCGCTCGCCGGTGCGGCCGCCGACGGCTCGGGCCCGGCCGGGCCGGTCCCCGGCGGGGCGAAGGGTCCTCGAGGGCGGCGGCCGCGGCGGGACCAGCGGATGGAGGTCCGTGACGCCCTGATCGTGCTGCTGCTGACGACGGTCGGGCCGCGGGTGTCGGAGCTGGTGCGGGCGAACGTGGAGGACTTCTACGTCAACGACGGGGTGCGGTACTGGCGGATCTTCGGCAAGGGCGGGCGCACCCGTGACGTGCCTCTCCCCCACGATGTGGCGCGGGTGCTCGACGCCTATCTCAAGCATGCGCGGCCGCGCAGCGAGGAGAAGGCCCTGCTGTTGTCGTGGCGCGGGCGGCGGCTGGCCCGGGGCGACGTGCAGGCGGTGATCGACCGGGTGCAGCGGCACGTGGATCCGGCGCTGCGGCGTTCGGTGACGCCGCATGGGCTGCGGCACACGACCGCGACGCATCTGCTCGCGGACGCGGTGGACATGGACGCGGTACGGCGGGTGCTGGGGCACGGTGACCTGTCGACGCTGGGCCGCTACCGCGATGAGCTGCCGGGCGAGCTGGAGGTGGCGATGCGCTCCCATCCCCTGCTCAAGGGCGACGGCCCGTCCACGACGGCGGCGGGGAGCTGAGCCCGCCGCGGTCCCCGCGCGGGATTCGGCCGATCACACGTGTCCTGCGGAAGCGCGCCCTGGGTGTCGGTGATTGATGCTGAGCGATTCATTGATTGCCGGGGTGACGTTGTTTGGTGACCTTTGCGGCCACCTTTACGACGTAGATTAAGTCGGGCATTTCCGGTCATCACTGTCCGGTGCGCGGGCGGCCGGAGGCCGTACGGCGCCATCCAGGCCGTGCCGGCGGCGTCGTGGCCAGGCCGCGCGGCCCCGCCGAACCACCACCGCCCTGGCCTGCCCGCCGCCGGTGCGGCGCGCGCCCTCCCCTGTCCCGGTCAGCGGGCCCGGGGTGGTTCCGGCGGCGCATCGGTTTCCTGACACGGCAGCGCCGCCGGGGCCTCGCAGGCGGCGACGAGCTCGTCGAGGGAGATGCCGAGCGTTTTGGCGAGGGCGGCGACGGTGAACAGGGCCGGGGTGGGGATGCGGCCGGTCTCGATCTTGCGGACGGTCTCGGCCGACAGCCCGGCCGCGGCGGCGACATCGCCCGGGACGGCTGGGCGCTGCACACCATCGACGGCGGCCGCGCCGCCCACATCGAGCACACCGTGCGATTACCGAGGACGGGCCGCGCGTGCTCACCGCCCTGTGACCGGCCCGGTGACCAGGTGAACGGCCGGGGCGAGGGCTCCGGAATACTGGTGGCCATGGAACAGCGAACGCTGGGCAGGACCGGCAGGCAGGTGGGCGTCGTCGGGCTGGGCACCTGGCAGCTCGGCGCCGACTGGGGCGATGTGGACGAGGAGCAGGCCCTCGCGACGCTGCGCGCCGCCGTCGAGTCCGGGATCACCTTCTTCGACACCGCCGACGTCTACGGGGACGGCCGCAGCGAGCGGCTGGTCGGCAGGCTGCTCAAGGAGCACCCGGAGGTGATGGTGGCGACCAAGATGGGCCGCCGGGTGCCCCAGGACCCCTCGGCGTACACCCTGGAGAACTTCCGCGCCTGGAACGACCGGTCGCGCCAGAACCTGGGGGTGGACACGATCGACCTGGTGCAGCTGCACTGCCCGCCCACCCCCGTGTACTCGACCGACGCGGTGTTCGACGCGCTCGACACGCTGGTCGAGGAGGGCCGGATCGCCGCCTACGGGGTGAGCGTGGAGACCTGCGAGGAGGCGCTGACCGCGATCGCCCGGCCGGGCGTGGCGACGGTGCAGATCATCCTCAACGCGTTCCGGCTCAAGCCGCTGGAGCGGGTGCTGCCGGCGGCCGCCGAGGCCGGGGTGGGCATCATCGCGCGGGTGCCGCTCGCCAGCGGCCTGCTGTCCGGCCGGTACACCCGCGACACGGTGTTCCCGGCAAACGACCACCGCACCTTCAACCGGCGCGGCGAGGCGTTCGACGTGGGTGAGACGTTCTCCGGCGTGGACTTCGAGACCGGGCTGGAGGCGGTGGCGCGGCTGGCCCCGCTGGTGCCGGAGGGGATGACGATGGCGCAGTTCGCGCTGCGCTGGGTGATCGACCAGCCGGGGGTGAGCGTGGTGATCCCCGGGGCGCGCAGCCCCGAGCAGGCCCGGGCGAACGCGGCCGCCGCCGGCTTCCCCCCGCTGCCGGAGTCGGTGCACGAGCAGGTGCGGGCCGTCTACGACGAGCTGATCCGCCCGCAGGTGCATCACCGCTGGTGAGCCTCTCGCGGTGAGCGGCGGCGAACGCCGCTCACCGCGGGCTTCGGCGGCCCCGCCGCGCCGGGCCGGGTCCGCCGGGACCGTTCTCGTCGCCGCCCGGCGCGGCCGGGTCAGGCGCCGGCGCGGGCGTGGATCGCGTCGCGCACGTATGCGGCCAGGCCGGGTACGAGCCGGTCGAAGTGGACGGTGAACCGCTCGTCGGCGACGTACAGGTCGGCCAGGCCCTTGTGCATCGGGTAGCCGCACTCGTAGAACCAGGTGCCGATGTGGCGGCGGTGCCGCTCGGCCAGGCCGGTGGCGACCTCGCCGTCGGCGGGCTCGCCCGCGGTGAACGCGGCGGCGAAGCCGTTGATCACCTCCTCCCACTCGGCCTTGATCCGCTGCCAGTCCTGCTTGCCGTAGGCGGCGGTGCGGCGGCGGGACTCGGCGTACGCGTCGGTGCCGCCCCAGCGCCGCTCGGCCTCGTCGGCGTGGTCCTCGGGGCGGAAGTCGCCGAAGACCTCGCGCCGCTCCTCGGGTGTGAGCGAGATGCCCATGCGGTGTGCCTCCATGGCCTTGTCGATGGCCGCGACCATGCGCTGCAGGCGCCGTATCTCGCGGGACAGCAGCTCGCGGCGGCGCCGCAGGTGGGTGAGCGGGTCGGTGCCGGGCCGGTCCAGGATGGTCGCGATCTCCTCCAGGGGGAAGCCCAGCTCCCGGTAGAACAGCACCCGCTGCAGCCGGTCGAGGTCCGCGTCGGTGTAGCGGCGGTAGCCGGCCGGGGTGCGTTCGCTCGGGCTGAGCAGCCCGATCTCGTCGTAGTGGTGCAGCGTGCGCACCGTGACTCCGGCCAGCCGGGCGACCTGGCCGACCGTGTACCCGCTCACGCGCCCCTCCCCTGTGTCGTCCGTACGCGGCCCTACCTTGAAGTCTCACGTCGCGTGAGGGTCAAACCGTTATCCGGACGCCGGCCTGCCGGGCCGCGGCCCGGGATGGGCCTGATCACGGTGTGGCGTGAAGGGGTACGGCGGTGCCGGGCCGCGGCCGCGCGGCATCGGCCGTGCCGTACCGGGCCGCGTACCCGGGCCGCCCGCTGCCCTGCTTCCCCGCCCCGCCCGGCGCCCGGCCCGGGCGCGGGCGGCGCGGTCACAGGATGGGGCCGGGGGTGTAGGCGGCGGCCTCCGGGTGGCGGGCGGTGATCTCGGCGATGCGGTCGGTGACCGCGGCGATCTGCTGGGCGGCGGCGCCGGTGAAGGCGGCGCGGTCGGCGAGCAGCGCGTCGAGCGCGGCCCGGTCGAGGGGGAAGCGCTCGTCGGCGGCGAGCCGGTCGAGCAGCGGGTTGGCGCCGCCGGTCTCGCGCATGTGCAGGGCGGCGGCGACCGCGTGCTCCTTGATGATCTCGTGGGCGGTCTCGCGGCCGAGGCCGTGCCGTACCGCGGCGATGAGCATCTTGGTGGTGGCGAGGAACGGCAGGTAGCGCTCGAGCTCGGCGGCGATGACGGCGGGGAACGCGCCGAACTCGTCGAGCACGGTGAGCATGGTCTCGGCCAGGCCGTCGAAGGCGAAGAACGCGTCGGGCAGGGCGACGCGGCGCACCACCGAGCAGGAGACGTCGCCCTCGTTCCACTGGTCGCCGGCGAGCTCGCCGACCATGGAGGCGTAGCCGCGCAGGATGACCGCCAGGCCGTTGACGCGCTCGCAGGAGCGGGTGTTCATCTTGTGCGGCATCGCCGAGGAGCCGACCTGGCCGGGGGTGAAGCCCTCGGTGACCAGCTCGTGCCCGGCCATGAGGCGGATGGTCTTGGCGAGGCTGGAGGGGGCGGCGGCGAGCTGGACCAGGGTGGTGATCACCTCGTAGTCGAGGGAGCGGGGGTAGACCTGGCCGACGCTGGTGAGGCGGCGGGTGAAGCCGAGGTGGGCGGCGACGCGGTCCTCCAGCTCGGCGAGGCGGGCGTGGTCGCCGCCGAGCAGGTCGAGCATGTCCTGGGCGGTGCCGACGGGCCCCTTGATGCCGCGCAGCGGGAGGCGGTCGATGAGCTCCTCCAGCCGCCGGTAGGCGACGAGGAGCTCCTCGGCGGCGGTGGCGAACCGCTTGCCGAGGGTGGTGGCCTGGGCGGCGACGTTGTGCGAGCGGCCGGCCATCACCAGGTCGGCGTGCTCGACGGCGAGGCGGCCCAGGCGGGCGAGGATCGCCACGCAGCGGTCGCGGACGTGCAGCAGGCTGTCGCGGATCTGCAGCTGCTCGACGTTCTCGGTGAGGTCGCGGGAGGTCATGCCCTTGTGCACGTCCTGGTGGCCGGCGAGGGCGTTGAACTCCTCGATGCGGGCCTTGACGTCGTGGCGGGTGACGCGTTCCCGCTCGGCGATCGAGGCGAGGTCGACCTGGTCGATCACCTTCTCGTAGTCGGCGATCGCGGCCGGGTCGACGGGGACGCCGAGGTCGGCCTGGGCTTTGAGCACGGCCAGCCACAGGCGGCGTTCGAGGACCACCTTGTGTTCGGCCGACCACAGGCGGGCCAGTTCCGGGGAGGCGTAGCGGGTGGCGAGGACGTTGGGGATGCGCGGCTTGGCGGTGCTCACGCCGCCCCAGTCTAGGGCGGGTGCGGCCGCGCCCCGGCCACCGGGTGCGCGGTGGCCGGGGCGCGGCGTCGCCACCGGAGCGGCGCGCTGGTACGGCGTGCCGGTCAGCCTGCGGGCGCGGGCTCCGGCTCGGGCCGCGGGGCGGCGGCGGGGGTCTCGGTGTCGCCGCCGCGGCGCAGCCGCTGCCGGGTGCGCTCGACCATCGTGTAGAGGGTGGGGACCAGCACGAGGGTGAGCAGGGTGGAGGAGACCAGGCCGCCGATGACGACGATCGCCAGCGGCTGGGAGATGAACCCGCCCTCGCCGGTGATGCCGAGCGCCATCGGGATGAGGGCGCAGATGGTGGCGACGGCGGTCATCAGGATGGGCCGCAGCCGGCGGCGGCCGCCCTCGAGCACGGCCTCGGTGATGCCCATGCCCTGGCGGCGGTACTGGTTGATCAGGTCGATCAGCACGATCGCGTTGGTGACGACGATGCCGATGAGCATGAGCATGCCGATGAGGGCGGGCACGCCCATCGGGGTGTCGGTCAGGCGCAGCAGGCCGATCGCGCCGGTGGCGGCGAACGGGATCGACACCAGCAGGATGAGCGGCTGGATCAGGCTGCGGAACGTCGCCACCATGATCAGGAAGACGATGGCGGTGGCGGCGAGCATGGCCAGGCCGAGCTGCTGGAAGGCCTCGTCCTGCTCGGCGCTGACGCCGGCGATCTCGTAGCTGACCCCGGCGGGCAGAGACAGCTTCTCCAGCGCGTCGGACAGCTCGGCGCTGACCCGGCCGAGGTCGGTGACCTCGGCGGTGCCGGTGACCCGGGCGGTGCGCTCGCCGTCGGTGCGGGAGATCTGCTGCGGGCCCTGGACGCGTTTGACGTCGGCGACCTGGGAGAGCTTGACCACGCCGGTGGGGGTGGGCAGGGTCAGGTCGCGGATCTCCTTGAGGTTCTCGGGGGCCTCGCCGGTGCGCAGGATGATGTCGCCGGGGCGGCCGTCGAGGTCGATGCGGCCGAGGGTGGCGCCGCGGAACGCCTGGGCGACGACCTGGCCGATCTGGGTCTCGGTGAGGCCGTGGCGGGCGGCCTCGCGGCGGTCCACCTGGATCTGGATGCGCTCGCCGCTGTCCTCGAGGTTGTCGGTGATGTCGCGGACGCCCTCGATGCGGGACATGGCGTCGGCGACCGCGGCCGAGGCGGTCTTGAGCATGTCCATGTCGGGGCCCTTGACGATGACCTCGAGCTGGTTGATGTTGAAGCCGCCCTCATCGCCGCCGCCGACGGTGACGGTGCCGATGCCGTCGAGCTGGGCGAGGCGGTCGCGCAGGGTCTGCTGGACCTCGGCGCCGTCGGCGTCCTCCTCCAGGCGGACCGAGTAGGAGGCCCGGTCGGGGGTGCCGGCGCCGAGGGAGAAGGTGCCGGCGGTGCCGACGTTGACCTGGTAGGAGGCGATGCCGTCGACCTCGGCCAGGACCTTCTCCACCTTCTTGGCGGCCTTGTCGGTGGTGGCCAGGTCGGTGCCGGTGGGCATGCGCTGGCTCATCTGGAAGGTGTCCTGGCCGCTGGAGTCGATGAAGTTGGTCTTCAGGCCGGGCAGCAGCGCCATGGTGCCGGCGAACACGACCAGGCCGATCACCACGGTGGTGAGGCGGCGGCGGGTGGCGAAGCGCAGCACCGGCAGGTAGGCGCGCTGCAGCGGGTTGCGCAGCTCCTTGCGCTCGGCCTCCTCGCGCACCTTTCCGGCCTGCTCGCCGGTGACCTTCGGGGCGGGCAGGAACCAGTAGGCGAGCACCGGGATGACGGTGAGCGACACGGCCAGGGAGGCGAGCAGCGCCACGGTGACGGTGATGCCGAACGGGGCGAACAGCTCGCCGACCATGCCGCCGACGAGCGCGATCGGCGCGAACACCGCGACGGTGGTGAGGGTGGAGGCGGTGACGGCGCCGGCGACCTCGCGCACCGCGGTGATGATCGCCTGCTGTTTCGGCTCGCCGTAGGACAGGTGGCGCTTGATGTTCTCCAGCACCACGATCGAGTCGTCGACGACGCGGCCGATGGCGATCGTGAGGCCGCCGAGGGTGAGCAGGTTGAGCGAGTGGTCGCCGATCCACAGCGCGAGCAGCGCGATCACCACCGACAGCGGGATCGACACCGCGGTGACGAGGGTGGAGCGCACCGACAGCAGGAACACCAGGATGACGGCGACCGCGAAGACCAGGCCGAGCAGGCCCTCGGTGGTGAGGTTCTTGATCGACTTCTCCACGTAGGGGGCCTGGTCGAACACGACGGTGACGGGCGCGGCGTCGCCGAGGGCGCGCACCAGGTCGCCGAGCTTGTCGTTGACGGCGCGGGAGATGGCGACGGCGTTGCCGTCGGGGGTCATGGTGATGGCGACGCCGAGGCTGCTCTCGCCGTCGGTGCGGGTGAGCGTGGTGGTCTCGGCTGGCTTGCGCTCGAAGATCGCCACGTCGCCGAGCCGTACCGGCTTGGGCTGCCGGGCGGCGCCGGCCGCGGCCCCGGCGGCCGTGGGGGTGCGGTTCTGGCCGGTGGCCGGGGTGGCGGCCTGCGGGGCCGGGGTGAGGTAGAGGTTCTTGAGCTGGTCGATGGTCTCGATGCGGGTGCCGACCTCGACGGTGAGGCTGCGGTTGTCGTCGGTGATGGTGCCGGCCGGGATCGGGGTGCCGTTGGCGCGCAGCGCGTCGGCGATCGCGGTGACGGGGATGCCGAGCCGGAACAGCTTGCCGTGGTCGGGGTGGATGACGAGGGTCTCCTCGCGGGCGCCGGTGACGGTCACCTCGCGCACCCCGTCGATGCGGCGCAGCTCGGGCACCATGACGCGCTCGATCTTGTCGAGCATGCCGCGGGGGTCGCCGCCGTCGCCGACGGCGAGGACCATGACCGGCAGGTCGTCGGTGCTGCCGGCGATCACCCGGGGGTCGACGCCGTCGGGCAGGCGGGAGCTGACGCGGCCGACGGCCTGCTGGAGCTGGGCGACGGCGTTGTCGACGTCGGTGCCGTACTCGAACTCGACCTGGATCTGGGCGGCGCCGTCGCGGGAGGTGGAGTTGATCTCGGTGACCCCGGCGATGCCCTTGACGGCGTCCTCGATCGGCTGGGTGACCTGCTCCTCGACGATCTGCGGGGAGGCGCCCTGGTACGGGGCCACGATGAACGCTGCCGGGTAGGACAGCGAGGGCAGCAGCTGCTGTTTGAGCGAGGGGATCGCGTACAGGCCGAATCCGCCGAGCAGTACCGAGATCAGGATGATCAGTGCCCGGTGGGTGAGGCTCAGCCGTGCCAGGCCGGTCATGCCCGGCCTCCCGCCGGGCCGGAGGCCGCGGCGGCCGGGGCCTCGCTCTGCTCGCTCACTAGGGGTCTCCTTCTCAAAGGTCGTGTTCTCACGGTCGTGCGGCCGGGTGGGCCGCACATCGGCGATTTTTCGACCCACCCTAACACTTTGCGCGAGGCGAATATTTAGCGTCGCGCTGAACTGCTGGTAGCCTGGCCGCACGGGAAAGGATTGACGTGGACGACGGCGACGAACGCAGCAGGGTGATCGGCCGGATCATCGAGGTCCAGCGCGACCTGGCCCGGGCGCTGGCCCACGACCGGTCGTCGCCGCTGCTGGACTCGAATCTGACGATACGCCAGCTGAAGGTGATCATGATCCTGGCGTTCCACGGCTCGCAGTCCGGCCAGGATCTGGCCCGCAGCCTCGGCGTCGGGCTCGCGACCGTCACCGGGATCGTCGACCGCCTGGTCAACCAGCGCCTGGTGGAGCGCCACGAGGACCCCGCCGACCGGCGGGTGCGCCGGGTCCGGCTCACCGCCGAGGGCCGGGCGCTCGCCGACCGGCTGATCGACGCCGGTGTGGAGCAGTTCCGGGCCCTGCTCGCCCGCCTCGACCTGGACACGCTGCGCACCTTCGAGGCGGTGCTGCACAGGGTGTGCCAGGCCGCCACCGAGATGTGCGCCGAGCGCGCCCAGGCCGGCCGCCCCGCGCCTGCGCCGCCCGCCGTCGCCGCGCGTCCCCGCCCGGGCCGCTGACCCGGCCCCGGTTTTGACCCGCCGCGGCGTGCGCCCTGCGGCGGGAGGATCACGCGCGTGCCCGCCGCCGCTCGCCGCACCCGCCTTGCGGCCGGGCGCCGGAGCGGCCACGACACGGCGCACGACACGGCACATGACACGGCACGCGGCACGGGCGCGCACCTCGGGTGTCACCGGGCGGCGGGAACCGCCGACAGGCTCCAGAACTCGGCGTACCGGCCGCCGCGGCGCAGCAGTTCCTCATGCCCGCCCTCCTCCACGATCCGGCCGCCGTCGAGGAAGACGATGTGGTCGGCGTTCCGCACCGTCCGCAGCCGGTGCGCCACCGTCACCACGGTGCGGCCCGCCACAAGGCGCTCGATGCCCTCGTGCACGGCCGCCTCGTTCGCCGGGTCCAGCGCCGAGCTCACCTCGTCCAGCAGCACGATCCGCGCGTCCTTCAGCAGCGCCCGCGCGATCGCGACCCGCTGCCGCTCCCCGCCCGACAGCAGCGCCCCGCCCTCGCCGACGCGGGCCGCCCATCCGCCGGGCAGCCGCTCGACCACCTCGTCCAGCCGCGCCGCGGCCGCCGCCGCCCGCACCTCGGCGTCGCTCGCCCCGGGCCGGCCCAGGCGCACGTTCTCCTCGATCGTGCCGTCGAACAGGTAGACGTCCTGGAACACGATCGCGATCCGCGCCATCAGCTCCTCGGCGCCGATCGCACGCACGTCCACGCCGCCCACGCGTACGGCGCCGGCGTCCACGTCGTGGAAGCGTGCGATCAGCCCCAGCAGCGTGCTCTTGCCCGCGCCGGAGGGGCCGACCACGGCGATGCGCCGCCCCTCGGGCACCGACAGCGACACCCCGTCCAGCACCGTGCGCCCGGCCCGCCGGAGCGTCACCGACTCCAGCTCCAGGCCGTGCCCGGCCGGCGCGACCGGCTCGGCCGGCTCCGGCAGCGGCTCGGTGCGCAGCACCTCGTCGAGGTCGGCGAGCCGCCGCCGCGCCCCGCGCAGCCTCCCGGCGAGCTCCCCCAGCGACAGCAGCGGATCGGCGCACCGCGCCGCGAGCACCAGGAACGCGAGCGTCTCCGCGGCGCCGAGATCCCCGCCGACCGCCAGGTAGGCGCCGAGCCCCAGCAGCGCGGTGAAGGCCGCCTGCACGGTGAGCGTCAGGCCCACCACCCCGGGCAGGGCGCCCAGCAGCGACCGGCGCGCGGCGCGGAACACCCCGTGCAGCGCGTCGTCGAGCAGCGCGAACCGCTCGTGGGTGCGCCCGCCGGCGCGCAGCACCGGCTGCGCCTGGAGGAACTCGATCACCCGCGCCGCGGCCTCGGTGTCGTGCTCGTGCCGCCCGGCGTCGGCGGCGGCGGCCGCGCGCCCCGCCCAGGCCTGCACCACGGCCACCACGGGCGCGGCGGCGAGCGCGGCCAGCCCCATCCGCCAGTCGAAGACGAGCATCACCGCCACGATCGTCAACGGCGTCACCACGGCCGAGACCAGCGGTGCCAGCAGGTGCGCGGCCACGCCCATCGCCTGCAGCAGGCCGCGCCCGGCGAGCACCGACAGCTCGCCCACCCGGTCTTTGCCGTACCAGCCGATCGGCAGCCGGACCAGGTGCGCGCCGAGCCCCCGGTACATGCCGCGCAGCATCGTGGTCCCGACCCGCATGCCACGCAGGTCGGCGGCGTAGCGCAGCACGCCGTAGCCGGCGACCGCGGCACCGAACCCGATCAGCCACGGCCAGGCGTCGCCGGGCGCACCGCCCAGCAGCGCCCGCAGCGTCGGCACCAGCAGCGCGTACGACAGGCCCTCGGCCGCCGCGGCCGCCCCCATCAGGGCGACCGTGCGCCGCATCGCCGGGGCGTACCCGGGTCCCAGCACGCGCAGCAGCAGTCGGATCATCGCGGTTCGTCTCCTCGGATCATGCGGGAATCGGTGCCGGCCGCCGCGGCGCCCACCGGGGCGTGGGGCCGCCGGTGCCGCCAGAACTCGGCGAACGCGCCGCCGCGCGCCAGCAGCTCGGCGGGGGCGCCGTGCTCGACGATCACGCCGTCGTCCAGCAGCGCGACCGTGTCGGCGTCGGCGATCGTCTCCAGGCGGTGGGCGATGACCAGGATCGTGCGGTCGGCCCGCAGCGTCGCCAGGGCCTCGCGCACCGCCCGCTCGGTGAGCGGGTCGGCGAAGCTGGTCGCCTCGTCGAGCACGAGCACGGGCGTGTCGGCGAGCAGCGCGCGGGCGATCGCGATCCGCTGTGCCTCGCCGTGCGACAGCACCGCCTCCTCGCCGAGCACCGTGTCGTAGCCGCGCGGCAGCCGCATGACGCGCTCGTGGATGCCGGCGAGCCGGGCCGCGCGGGTCACCGCCGCCGCGTCGGCGTGCGGTACGGCGAGCGCGATGTTGTCGGCGACCGAGGCGCGCAGCAGCCGCACGTCCTGGAAGACGAAGGAGACGAGCCGGTGCAGCTCGCGCTCGTCGACGTCGCGCAGATCGACGCCGCCGAGCAGGACCGAGCCGTGCGTCGGGTCGAAGAACCGCGGCAGCAGCCGGACCAGGGTGGATTTCCCGCTCCCCGACGGGCCCACCAGCGCGGTGACCGTGCCCGGCTCCAGCACCAGGTCCACGCCCCGCAGCACCTCACGGCCCGCCCCGTGATCCGGCCCGTGTTCCGTCTCGCGGCCGGGGCCGCCCGGCGCGGGCCCGGCCGCGGAGCCGGGACCGGAGCCGCCGGGGTCGTAGGCGAAGCGGACGCCGCGCAGCTCCACCCGGTGCCCGCGGGGCGTGACCGGCCGGGCCGGCCGCGGCAGCGGCCGCACCGCGAGCACGGCCCGGATCCGGCCGAGCGCGCGCCCCGCCGCCTGCAGGTCGTCGAAGCCGTGGCCGAGCGCCGCCACCGGCGCGGTCAGCCCCAGCCCGAGCAGCACGAACGGCAGCAGGTCCGCGGGGGCCAGGCCGCCCGAGGCGATCCGGGCCGCGCCGCCGGCCAGCACGACCAGCAGCACGAACGGCGGCGACAGCGCGAGCTGCATGCCCGCGGCGACCACCGACATGCCCCGCACCCAGCGCAGGAACACGCGCACGAAGTCGTCCACCGCCGACAGGAACGCCCGGTGCGCCCGTCCCGCCCCGCCGTACGCCTTCACCACCGCGATGCCCTGCACGAACTCCACCACCGAGTCCGCGATGCGGCCCATCGCCGCGTCGAACTCCTCCTGCTCGCGGACCCGGGCGGGCAGCATCATCAGCGGGACGAGCGCGAGCGCCAGCGCCACCGGGATCAGCGTGATCAACGTGAGCGGCCGGTCCACGGTGAGCAGGTAGACCAGGGACACCAGCGGCACCACGAACGCGGCGACCAGCTCGCCGGGGGCGTGCGCGATGACCGGGTGCACGGCGCTCACGTCCTCCCCGACCACCTTCGCCAGCTCGCCGGTGCGGCGGCGGGAGAACCAGCCGATCGGCGCCCGCCCCAGCCGCGCGGCCAGCTCCCGGCGCAGCGCCAGCTGCACCCGCGCGTCGAGGACGTGCCCGAGACCGGACGAGGCGCCGGTGAACACCAGCCGGACCAGCAGCCCGGCCGCGCCCGCGATCACCACCGTGCGGACGTGCTGCGGGTCGGCCGGGCCCGGCGGCAGCAGCGTCCGGCCCAGTTCGGCGACGGCGAGCAGCGGGGCGAGGCCGGCGGCCGCGCCGACGACCTGCAGCAGGACGACGGCCGCGAACATGGGTGCGTGCATGCGCAGCAGCCGCCACATGCTCGGCTCCGCCGCGCCGGGATCCGGGTGCGGCGCCGGCCGCAGCCCCGCCGCGGCGGGGCCGGGGGTGTGCATCAGATACCTCCAAGGAAGAGGCCCGCCCGTGGCCGGGCGGGCCGTGGACAGTCGAGTGGGAAGGCGCGCCGCCGGCGCTCGGGTGGGGCGGCCGGATGCCGTGCCGCTGCCCTGCCGCTGCCCTGCCGCTGCTGTGGCGGGCTGCGCCGAACCGCGGCGCGGCTGCGGGCGGCGGATTCCGTCCGGTGCGCATCCGGCGCGGCTTCGCCTCGGCCCGGCGGCTGGGCGAGGGGGGTGGTTCGGTGACGCGGTGCCGGCCTGTGCGGCGTGCAAGGTGAGCCGCCGGGGCCGCGGCCATGACGGCCGGATGGCGCCGGTGCCGACCGGCGGCGCCGCCGGGTGCCCGGCCGCCACGCGCCCCGGCCGCCTGCCGGGCGGCCGAGGCACACCCCGCCGGGGCGGGGAAGGGACGACAGGACGAGGACGACCGATCGGCGTCACGACCGGCGCACGGCCTGCGCCGCGGTCACTGCGGACACGCCGCGGCGAGCGGCCGGGCCGAGGAGCCGGTCGCCGCGGGCGGGTTCCGGCGACGGGCCCACGTCCGCCGCGCCCGCCGGGCCCCGCGGTGCCGAGAACACCCGGCCGGGTCGCGGTGCCACCGCCCGGCGGGACGACGACCGCAGGGCCCGTCGCCGAGCTTCACTCCCGGCCCGGAGGGCGGGCCGCGAGGCCGGCCTGGGCGGGGGACGCCGGCGGCGTGCCCACCGCCCGGGCGGCGATCAAAAGGGTGCTGGGGATGTCCGGCTCGATGCGGTGCCATCGCCCCCGTGGGATGACCGCCGCGGTGCCCGCGGTGAGCCGGACCTCCTCGACCGGCCCGCCCGCCCGCTCCGGGCGCAGGTGGAGGCGGACCATCCCCACCAGGCAGGACACGAGCGTCTCCGCCTCGGGATGGGCCTGCCAGTCGCCGGCGTGGACGTCGGCCCCGGTCCGGGCGTACACGACGGTGAGCCGCCAGCCGTCGCCGGGGCCCGCGTCCGCGCGGGTGCGGATCCCGCCGCCGGGCCGCAGGTGCAGGCAGGACCCGAGCAGGTCGATCGGGGTGACCGGCACGGCGGTCACCCGGCCAGGGCGCGGCGCAGCACCTCGCACAGCTCGGTGATCTGCCGCCGGGACACCTCCGCGTGCAGGATCGCCTGCGAGCCGTGGAAGGTGCCCGCCCACTGGTGCAGCTCGACCGGCACCCCGGCCCGCAGCAGGCGCAGCCCGTACTCGATGCCCTCGTCGCGGCTCGGGCACAGCTCGGCGGTGGCGATGTAGGCGGGCGGCAGGCCGGACAGGTCGGTGGCGCGGGCCGGGGCCGCGTACGGCGTGGCCGGCTTGTCGCCGAGGTAGTGCCGCCAGGACTGGGCGACCTTGTCGTGGTTCATCCACGGTGTGTCGGTGAAGTTCCGCGCCGACCAGGTCTGCTGCCGGTCGTCGAGGCCGGGCTGGTTGAGCAGCTGGAAGCAGATGCGCGGCCCCTGCTCGTCCCGGGCCCGCAGCGCCACCGCGGCCGCCAGCCCCGCCCCCGCGCTGTGGCCGCCGACCGCGATGCGCTCCGGATCCAGGCCGAGCTCGGCCGCGTTGTCGGCCGCCCAGCGCAGTACCGCGTACGCGTCGTCGAGCGCCGCCGGGAACCGGTGCTCGGGGGCGAGCCGGTACCCCACCGAGATCACCACCGCGGCGGCGCCGTCGGCGAGCCGGGCGGCCCACGGGTGCTCGGTGTCCAGGTCGCCCATGACGAATCCGCCGCCGTGCAGCCACACGATCGCGCCCTGCGCCTGGCGGGGGCGGTAGATCCGCACCGGCACGTCCGGGTCGGCGGGCACGAGGCGGTCCTCGATCTCCAGGTTCGAGGTGTCCGGCGCGGGTACGGCGGCCGCCAGCTCGGCGAGCGCCTTGCGCTCCTTGGCCGGGTCGCTGAGGTCCGCCTTCGGGAACAGGGGGATGAATGCTTCGAGTTCAGGATCCATGCCGCCATCCTGTCGGCCGCGCCCCGGCCGGATCGACCGCCAAGCGTCGGGCGTTCACCAGGGTTTTCCCGCCGTTCGGCGCGCTCGGCACCGCCGGGCAGGCCGTATCCTCCACGGCATGGAGGCACTGGCCGCGCGGCTGTCACACCTGGATACCGAAGCCGAGGGCGCGATCCGCGTGGTGATGTTCTACGACACGCTGATGCGCCGCCGCGCGGACCTTCCGGCGCTCGCGCGGTCCTCGGCCGCGCTCGCCGAGTGCGTGGCCGGGATCCGGCTGCACGGCACCGGTGAGGAGATCCGCGCCGCGCCCGACGGGCGGCAGGCCGCGGCCCCGCCGTCGCCCGCGTCCAGCACGGCCCCGATCGTCCTCGACGAGGAGGAGATCGGCGCGGTGTGGCTGGAGCGGCCCGGGCCGCCGGGCCGGCTCGACGAGCTGCTGCTCGACCGGTTCGCCATCGCCGCCGCGGCCGTCGTCGAACGGTACGGCCCGGCCCGCACCACGATGGCCGACCCCGCGCTGATCGAGCTGGTGATCAGCTCCGGCAGCGACGAGGCGGCCAGGGCCCGGGCGCTGCGCCTGCTGGGCTTCCCCGCGAATTCGCCGCTGCACGTCGTGGCCGTTCGGTCGCCGCTGCCGCTCGACCGGGTCGGCGGCCTGATCTGCCCGTCCCGGCCGGTGAAGGCGGCGCCGCTCGGCGGCGTCGGCGTCCTGCTCGCCACCACGGTCGACCCGGCGCGGTTCCCGGCGGGTGTACAGGCGGGAGTGGCCGCCGCCGGCGGCCCCGAGGTGTCCTGGCGGCAGGCCCGCACCGCGCTGCGCTTCACCACCGCCGACCGGCCGGTCGTCCACTACGACGAGCTGGGCGCGCTGGCGCTGCTCGCCGAGGTGCCGCCGGACGCGGCCCGGGGCAACGCGGACGTGGCCGCGGTCGCGTGCCTCGCCGGCGACCCGGACGACCTGCGGACGCTGGAGGCGTACTGCGATGCCGGGTCGCTGCGCCGGGCCGCCGACCTGCTGCACCTGCACCACAGCAGCGTGGCCCGCCGGCTCGGGCAGATCGGCGGGCGGCTCGGCTTCGAGCTGTCCGAGCCCGCCGGGCTGGTGCGGGCCAGGCTCGCCCTCACCGCGTGGCGGCTGCTCGAGGACGGCTGAGGCGCGGGCCGCCGGGCGCGCGGTTGCGGCCGGTACCGCGCGGCACCGGCTCTGATACGCTCCCGTGCCCCGGTCGGCCGCGGACCGCGGCCGTGTCCGCACCCACGGCCGCCGTCGAGGCCGCCACGGCCGGCGGGGTGGCCGGTGTGGTCCGCCGCCGGGTGGATGTGGGGGTGTTTGCGGGTTTTCAGCGCCCAGGTGGAACGGCGGGTGGGAGGCGACGCCGTGGCGGGCCGCGCTGCCGGGAGGCCGGGCGCCGCCACGGCGGCCGCGCCCGGCCCGCTGACCGAGCGGGCCGTCAGTCCGACAGGAAGCCTGTGATCAGCTTCGTGGTCTCCTCCGGCCGCTCCAGGCTCGGCAGGTGACCGGCCCAGTCCAGCTCCACCAGCGTGGCCCGCGGTAGCCGCGCGGCGAGGTGGCGGGCGCTGTCGCGGAAGTAGCCCAGATCGTGGGCGCCGCAGACGACCAGGGCCGGCACGGTGATCCGGTCCAGGTCGATCTCCCCCTCCAGCTGTTCGGGTTCAGGGTCGGCGGCGAGCTGCAGGGTGTAGGCCCGGTGCTGCATCTCGGCGAGGAACGCCCGCGTCCGGGCGGTCGCGTCCGGGCCGAGCCAGGTGCGGGCGTTGAGCTCGGCCGCGCCGGCCAGATCCCCCGCCTCGACCAGCCGCATCTCCTCGGCGGCGAACGCCTCGAGCTCGGGCGTGGCGGGCAGCCCGCACGGCGCGGCGAGCAGCACCAGCCGCGACACCAGCCCGGGACGGGCGCTCGCCACCTCCAGCGCCACCCGTCCCCCGTGCGAGGCCCCCACCACCGCGACCCGCCGCACGCCCAGCCCGTCCAGCAGCGCCAGCACGTCCCCGGCGTCCGAGTAGGGCCGGTCGGCCGCCCACGGCGTGCCGCCGTACCCCCGCAGGTCCGGGCGGATGGCCCGGAAGCGGGCGGTGAGCGCGGGCCACTGCGGATCCCACATCCGCGAGTCGGCCGCGCTGGAGTGGAGAGGCATTCGGCGATCCGCCCGTCGGCGAGGGGCGTGGCGTGGCTCTCGTAGGGGTGGTCGATCCCGGCCACGACGTATCCCCGGCTCGCCAGGTCCTCGGCGAGCGACGTGAGCGTGCTCACCGGCTGGGTGAAGCCGGGCGAGAGCACCACCAGCGGAAGCCTCCGCCCGGCCGGTTCGGCGTCCTGGACGGCGTTCGTGCGCGTCCTGCTCAGCGTGTCGCCCGGGACGCCCGCGACGCCGAGCCGCCTGAGCGCCGGCTGGGCGGCACCGCGAGGAAGCGCAGCGGCTCGCGTGGGCCTGATCGCCGCCTGCGCGAGCCCTTGAGGCACGATCGATCGGCCCGGCGCCGGCCGGCGGCGTCCGGTGCGGGCACGACCGAGACGGCCGCCGCGACGAAGGCGGCGGAGGCGAGGAGCGGCGGCCGATCAGCCGGCCGCCCGCGGTGCCGGGGCGGGCAGCTGGACGGTGACCCGGAGCCCGCCGCCGGGGCGCGGGGCGATGGCGAGGGATCCGTCGTGCGCGTGGATGATGCTCTTGACGATCGCCAACCCGAGGCCGACGCCCGCCTGGTCGCCGCCGGTCCTGCCGGTGCCGCGCTGGAACGGCTCGGTGAGCGTGGCCACCACCTGCGGGGGCAGTTCCTCGCCGGTGTTCTCCACGGTGAGCACCGCGGCCCCGGCGCGGACCCCGGTGGCGACCCACACGGCGCCCTGCTCGGGCAGGTTGTGCACGATGGCGTTGTGCACGAGGTTCGTCACCATCTGCAGCAGCAACGCGGGTGACCCGGCGGCCATCGCGATGTCGCCGGAGACGTGCACGTCGACGCCGCGTTTCCCGGCGAGCGGGAGCAGGGTCTCGGTCGCCTCCTCCACGAGCAGCGACACATCGACCGGCTCCCGGGTGAAGGATTTCTGGCCGACGCGGCCGAGCACGAGCAGCGCCTCGGTGAGGTCGATCGCCCGGGCGTTCACGGCGTGCAGGCGGTCGAGCAGCTCGCGGTGGTCGTGCGACGGATCGTTGCGGGCCACCTCGAGCAGCGACTGCGAGATCGCCAGCGGGGTGCGCAGCTCGTGCGAGGCGTTGGCGGCGAATCTGCGCTGCTCGGCCAGGTGCGCCTCGAGGCGGTCGAGCATCGTGTCGAAGGCGTCGGCGAGCTCGCGGAACTCGTCGTTGCGCCCCGTCAGCCGGACTCGGTGGGACAACGACCCGTTCGCGGCCAGCCGGGTCGCCTCGGTGATGCGGGTGAGCGGGGCGAGCATGCGCCCGGCGAGGATCCACCCGCCCAGCAGGCCGAACACGATGAAGAAGATCAGCACCAGGCCCGCGACCGGCAGGAAGTCCCGCACCAGCATGAACCGGTCGGGGATCAGCGTGCTCCTGACCCCGCCGTCGACCCGCACCAGCAGCCACACCAGCGCGAGCAGCAGCACGCCGGCGAGCACCAGGAACCCGGCGTAGCTGAGCGTGAGTTTGAGGCGGGCGCTCAACCGTGCCCCCTAGTCACGCCTCCGCTCCCCTCCCCCGTCCCGGCCGCCCGCCGAGGTGTCGATGCGGTACCCCACGCCGGGCACGGTGGCGATGATCCACGGCTCGCCGAGCCGCCGGCGCAGCGCCGAGACCGTGATCCGCACGGCGTTGGTGAACGGATCGGCGTTCTCGTCCCACGCCCGTTCCAGGAGCTCTTCGGCGCTGACGACCCCGCCCTCGGCGGCGACGAGGACCTCCAGCACCGCGAACTGCTTCCTGGTCAGCGGGACGTAACGGCCGTCCCGGTAGACCTCGCGGCGGAACGGATCCAGCCGCAGGCCCGCGATCTCCCGCACCGGCGGCCGGTAGTGGGCGCGCCTGCGGTCGAGCGCCCGCAGCCGGAGCACGAGCTCGCGCATCTCGAACGGCTTGGTGAGGTAGTCGTCGGCCCCGAGCCCGAACCCGGTGGCCTTGTCGTCGAGCCGGTCGGCCGCGGTGAGCATGAGGATCGGCATGCCGCTCCCCGAGGCGACGATGTGCTCGGCGACCTCGTCGCCGGACGGACCGGGGATGTCCCGGTCGAGGACTGCTATGTCGTAGGCGTTCACGCCCAGCATCTGCAGAGCGGTGTCACCGTCACCGGCGATGTCGGCGGCGATCGCCTCCAGGCGCAGCCCGTCCCGGATCGCCTGCGCCAGGTACGGCTCGTCTTCGACGATGAGCACACGCATGTCAACGAGCCTACGAGCCCGGGCATATCGCCGGCGTATCCGAAACCGCGAACGGCCCGGCGGCACCACCCCGCGGGCCCCGGCACGGTACGGCCACGCGTGCCCAGGCCTGCCGGCTCGGCATGACCGGGCACCGCCACGCCGTACGGCGGGCCGACCGGCGTCCGCGGCCGCCGCCGGCAGGCACAGACCTCCACGCCACACGGTCCGGCATATCACCGCCATATCCGAAATGTCGTCAGGCCTTGGCGGCAGAGGTCGTCCCAGCCGCAGGCCACACGGCCGCATGAGCCCGGCCGCCGTACCGGCCTCACGAGCCGGGCGCCGCCAGGGCCACTCGGCAGGCCGGCCAGAGGACCGAGGCTAGGACAGCGGCTGTATCGGCGGCGTATCCGAAATCTGATACGGCCCGGCAACGTCGCGTGGCGTTGACTGCGGCCACATGGATCACAGGGAACCGGCCGTGCCCGGCGACGCCACGGCACGGCCATACGAGCGCGGGCCGTATCGGCCCGTTCCCCAAGTGGACACCGCCACCGCGGTACGGCGGGCCGAGCAGGGGACCGTGGCGGCGGCCGCGCGCGGACTGACCAAGACCTACGGCCTGGGCGACGTCCGGGTGCCCGCCCTGCGTGGCGTCGATCTCGACCTGCCGCGCGGGCGGTTCACCGCGATCATGGGGCCGAGCGGCTCGGGCAAGTCCACGCTCATGCACTGCCTGGCCGGGCTCGACCGGCCCGACGGCGGCACCGTGGCCGTGGCGGGCATCGAGCTCACGTCCCTCGACGACGACGCCCTCACGATCTTCCGCCGGGAGCACGTCGGCTTCGTGTTCCAGGCGTTCAACCTGCTGCCGATGCTCACCGCCGCCGAGAACATCCTGCTCCCGCTCGAGCTGGGCGGGCAGCGGGTCGACGACGCGGCCCGGGAGCGCGCCCGCATGCTCGCGGAGATCCTCGGCGTGGCCGACCGGCTCGGCCACCGGCCCGCGGAGCTGTCCGGCGGCCAGCAGCAGCGGGTCGCGATCGCCCGGGCCCTGATCACCCGGCCGGACCTGCTGTTCGCCGACGAGCCCACCGGGAACCTGGACAGCGCCACGTCGACGGAGGTGCTGGATCACCTGCGCCGGTCGGCGCACGAGCTCGGCCAGACCGTGGTGATGGTCACCCACGACCGGGACGCGGCGGCCTACGCCGACCACGTGGTCACCATGCGAGACGGGCGGATCGTCTGATGCGCACCGTCTTCCTCGCGTCGCTCCGCACCCACCTGCGCAGGCACGTCGCGGCGGTGGTCGCGGTCGCCACCGCGGTCGCGTTCGTCGTCGTGGTCGGCGTGCTCACGGCCGGGGCCCGCGCCGCGCTCATCGAGCGTCTCGGCGCGCCGTACCGGAACGCGGACCTGGTGGTCTCGCCGGTGGGGTGGCCGGCGTCGCACATGAAACCGGAGGATGTGATCGCGTTCGCCGAACGGCTCGGCGAGAACGCGTCCGCGATCGGCCGGGCCTCGCTTCCGCTGCGCGCGGGCGGGCGGCGGATCCCCGAGGCGGGCGTGGGGCCGATCTCCACGGTCGAGCGGTGGCGCTGGCAGCCGCTCGAATCGGGGCGCTTCGCGGTGCGCGGCGGCGAGGCGGTGGCGGACGTGCACTTCGCCCTCGCCAACGACGTCTCGATCGGCGACCGGCTGGTGATCGGCGAGGGCGCCGCCGCGGCCGCGGTGCGCGTGGTCGGCCTGGTGGAGTCGCCGTCGCCGCCCGCGCAGGCGGACGTGTACGTCACCTGGCCGCAGCTGCTGCGCTGGCGCGACCGCCTCCACCTGGGCTCGGTGGCGGTGCGCGGCGAGGCGGGCACGCTCCCGCCGGGCGGGAAGGCGCAGTCGCCGGAGGCGTTCGCGGAGGAGCGGCTGACCGCCGTGCAGAACCAGGTGGACAGCGTGGGGGTGATGCTGCTGCTGTTCGCCGGGGTCGCGGTCTTCGTCACGGCGGTGGTGGTCACGAACACGTTCGCCATCCTGTTCGCGCAACGCCTGCGGGACTTCGCGCTGCTGCGCTGTGTCGGCGCCACCCGGCGGCAGGTGGCGCGTTCGGTACGCCTGGAGGCGGCCGCCGTCGGGACGTTCGCGTCCCTCGCCGGGGCGGTCGCCGGTGCCGCCCTCGGGTACGGGCTGATCGCCGCGATCGACCTGGTCGCGCCGGACACCCCGGTCGTCGCCGCCGCGCCGCCGCCGTCGTGGCTGCTGGGCGGGGTCGCCGTCGGCCTGGTGGTCACCGTGGCCGCCGCCTGGTCGCCGACGCGGCGGGTGCTGCGGGTGAGCCCGCTGGCGGCGCTGCGCCCGGACGTCGCGGCCGGTCCGCGCACGGGCGTCGGCCGGGCGCGGGCGGCGCTCGCCGTGCTGCCGGCGGCCGCCGGGTTCGCCCTGCTCGCGGCGGCGGTGATGCAGCACGGCGTGGCGCTGATGCTCGCCGGCGGCGGGGCGCTGTTCGCCGGCGTGCTCCTGCTCGGGCCGGTGCTCGTCCCCCGCCTGATCCGGCTGCCCATCGGGCTGTTCGGCCCCACCGGGCGGCTGGCGGCCGAGAACGCGGCGCGCAATCCGCGGCGCACCGCCACCACCGCCGCGGCCCTGCTGGTCGGCGTCACCCTGACGACCGCCGCGCTCACCGGGATGGCCACCTGGCGTGCCGCGCTCGACGAGCACATCGGCGGCCGGCACCCGATCGACCTCGCGCTCACCTCGGCGAAGGGCCCGGTCGGCGCCGACGTCCTCGACCGGGTGCGCCGCACTCCCGGGGTGGAGCGGGCGATCGCCGTACCCGGCGCCGTGGCCCGGGTGTCCGGGCTCGACGGCCCGTTCCCGGTGGTGGCCGCGCCCGCCGCCGCGGAGGTGGCCCGCGACGGCGGGGCGTTCGCGCAGGTCGAGCCGGGGACGATAAAGATCGACTTCGAGGCCTTCCGCAGCGGCCCGGGGCTGCGGCCCGGCGAGCAGGTCACGGTGCGCGTCGGGGAGCGGCAGGCGCGGCTGCGGGTCGCCGCCGGCAGCGGCTGGGGCCCGGCGGGCGTGGTCGCCCCGCAGACGCTCGCCGCGCTCACCGGCACCCCCGAGCCGCACGCCGTCTGGGTGCGCGCCGCGCCCGGCGCCGACCCGGCCCGGCTCGGCGGCGACCTGGACGAGCTGGCGGACCCGATCGGCGCGACGATCGAGAACGGGCTGCGCACCTGGGAGTCGCTCGACCGGCAGCTGTCCGTGCTCAGCTGGTCGGTGCTCGGCCTGCTCGCCGTCGCCATCGTGATCGCCCTGATCGGGGTGGCGAACACGCTGGGCCTGTCGGTGCTGGAACGCGTCCGCGAGCACGCGTTGCTGCGCGCGCTCGGGCTCACCCGCGCCGGGCTGCGGCGGACGCTGGCGATCGAGGCGCTGCTGCTGTCGGCGACGGCCACCCTGCTCGGCACCGTGCTCGGCGTCGGCTTCGCCTGGTCCGGCTACGAGACGGTCATCAGACCGGCGCTCCGCGAGGCCGCCTTCCACATCCCTGGCCCTCGCTCGGCGCCGTCGTCCTCGCCACCACCCTCGCCGGGCTCCTCGCCGCCGTGCTCCCGGCCCGCCGCGCCGCCCGGGTGACCCCCGCCGCCGGGCTGTCCTTCGACTGACCGCCCGGTACGGCCGCGGCCCGGCCCGGGCCGATCTCGCCGACCCCGAGGTGGCCCACCGCACCAGACCGGCGCCTTGTCCGTACCGGCCTGCCCCTGGGCGAGGGCCGGTGCCGCGCCGCGAGCCGGTCCGGCCGCCCCGCTCGCCGCGTCGCCGGTGGCGCAGCCGCTGGTCACCGGTTGCGCGGATCGCGCAGGCGGCCGGGTGTGCGGCTGTCCGGCGAGGCGGCGGCCAGGGCGCGCCCGCCGAAGCCAGGGCGGCCGGCGACGCGCCTGGGGCGTGGCTACCAGCGGTCCCAGTGCACGAAGGCGCCGGGTTCGGCGCGCGGGCCCGGCTTGAAGTCGGTGCCGATCGTGCAGGCGACCGGGGTGAGGGCCACCTGGACGACGGTGTCGTAGGGGAGGCCGAGGAGTTCGGCCATCTCGCGTTCGTAGCTGAGGTGGCAGGTGGTCCAGGCGGTGCCGAGGCCGTGTTCGCGGGCGGCGAGCATGAAGCTCCAGAACGCGGGGATGACCGAGCCCCAGGCTCCCGCCTGGCCGCGGACGGTGCTGAGTTCGGCGCGGCTGCCCACGCGCAGGCAGGGGATGAGCAGCAGCGGCACCTCGTGCAGGTGCTCGGCGAGGTGGTCGAGGCTGATCCGGATCCGGGTCCACTCGCGGGAGCCGAAGTTCATGCGGCTGTACTGCGGGCCCTCGATGCCGGCGGGCGGTACGGCGAGGCCGCGCCGCCAGATGTCGGCGACCGCGGCCCGGGTCGCGGCGTCCTCGACGAAGACGAAGTCCCAGCGTTGCCGGTTGCGTCCGCTGGGGGCCTGGGCGGCGACGCGCACGCACTCCTCGATCACCTCGCGCGGCACCGGGCGGGTCAGGTCGAGGCGCCTGCGTACCGCGCGGGTCGTGGTCAGCACCTCGACGGCGGACAGGCCCAGCCCGGGCGGGAACACGGGCCGGGAGGGAGTGGTGGTCATCGTGGGTCTCTCCGGTGTGGTCTGGTTCGTCGGCCGCCGGTCCCGGGCACGGGCCGGCCGGTCGTGGCCGGGGTCCGAGGGGCGAGGCCGTCGCCGCCGGCCGGGCCGCTCGCCCGATGCCCACTCAGGGTGGGTGGCGGGATGCGGTCCCCCGGGTCGGACGGCTTCGCCCCGCCGTACGCGGACGGCATCCAGTAGACCGGCACGGAGCTCGCGTTGTCCAAGACCGCTTGGCCATCCGTGGGGATGCCCGGGAGGCATCGCAACATAAGCTCCTACGGGTGGAATTGCGGCATCTGCGATATTTCCTGGCGGTGGCCGACTGTGGCTCGTTCCATCGCGCCGCCGAGCACCTGCTGGTCGCGCAGCCCTCGCTCAGCCGCCAGATCCGCGCCCTGGAGCACGAGCTCGGCGAGTCCTTGTTCACCCGGACGCCGCAGGGCGTGACCCTCACCCCGGCCGGGCGTGCCCTGGTGGGCCACGCCCGCCGGATCCTCGCCCTGGAGGCCGCCACCCCCGAGATCGTCTCCCGGCGCGAGCAGCCACGTGAGCACGTCACCCTCGGCGTCCCCCGGGCGTGCCGCCCGGCTGGCCGGCCGGCGTCGTCGAGCACGTCGGCCGCGTGCTCCCCGGTGTCGGCCTCGATCTCGTCGAGAGGCTCGACGTGCGCCCGCCGCCGCAGCCGGCGGGCCCGATCACGCCCCAACGGCCACCGCGTGGAGCTTCACGCCTGCCCGGTGACGGCGGCGGGCGCCCCGCCCCTGGCGTACAGCGCGGACAGCTCGTTGATCGTCTGGATCATCATGGCGCGCAGCTCGGGCGGATCGAGGACCTCGACCTGCGCGCCCAGGCGCATGAGCTGCCAGCAGGCGTGGCGCAGGGACTCCACCGCCAGCCGCACCCGGATCCAGCCGTCCGCGTCCGGCGGCCCCGCCTCGGCGAGGGCGGCGTCGGTGATCGCGACGCCCATGGTGATCCGCAGCATCGAGACGGCGTCGGCGGCGACGCGGATGACGGCCTCCTCCCGGTACATGCGGCGCAGGAAGTCCGCCGACCAGTCCCGCCAGTACGCCGCCAGGTCGAAGCCCTCGACCCGCTCGAAGTACCCGTCGAGCACCTCCACCGAGCGGATCCGCCCCACCCGGTAGGTGCGCATGTCCCCCGCCCGGCCGGGCTCGTCGGGCGAGCCGCCGTCCGCCGTCTCCGCCGTGTTCCCCGCCTCCCCGCGCCCGGCCTGGCCATCGCGGGCGGGGTCGGGGACGGCGCGGGCGACCAGGTACCAGTTCCCGGCCTTGAGGACGAGGCCGTGCGGGTGCACGAGCCGTTCGACCACCTGCCGCCCCCAGCGCTGGTACGTCATGCGCAGCGGCCGCTGGTCCCACACCGCGTCGGCGACCTCGGCGAGGAACCGGGACTCGCCCGCGTCCTGGTACCAGCCGGGCGCGTCGAAGTGGAAGCGCTCGCGCATCCGGCGGGCCTGGGAGCGGGGCTCCGGCGGGAGGGCGGCGAGCAGCTTCAGCTCCGCCGCGGCCGCCACGTCGCCGAGGCCGAGCTCGGCGGCGGGGCCGGGCAGCCCGGCGAGGAACAGCGAGGCGGCCTCGTCGGCGGTGAGGCCGTTGAGACGGGTGCGGAAGCCGTCCAGCAGCCGGTACCCGCCCGCCGGGCCGCGCTCGGCGTACACCGGCACCCCCGCCGCCGACAGCGCCTCCACGTCCCGGTACACGGTGCGCACCGACACCTCCAGCTCGGCGGCGAGCTCGCCGGCGGTCATCCGCCCCGGGACTGGAGCAGCAGCAACAGGGAGAGCAACCGGCTCGCGCGCATACCGTCATTCTCGGCCCCGCCCGGCCGGGCGCGGGCATTGCGCAGCGAACATGACCTGTGTTCATATGAACACATGGATCGATTGCGCGCCATCGTGGACACGCTGCGGACCTGCGACACCGTGACGGTCGCCGAGCTGGCCGCGCGGCACGGCGTGTCCGAGATGACGATCCGCCGCGACCTGGACGATCTGGCCCGGCAGGGCGTGGTGCGGCGCATCCGCGGCGGGGCGATGAGCCTGCTGCTGCGCGGCGAGGAGCCGCCGTTCGCGGTGCGCGAGCGGGAGGCCGTCGAGGAGAAACGCCGCATCGCGGCCGAGGTCGCCGCGCTGATCGCCGACGGCGAGGCGGTGCTGCTCGACAGCGGCACCACCGCGCTGGAGGTGGCCCGGGCGCTGCGCGAGCGGCGGCTCACCGTGGTCCCGCTGTCCCTGCACGCCGCGCGGGAGCTCGCCGGCGCGCCCCGCATCCGCCTGGTGCTGCCCGGCGGCGAGGTACGGCCCGGCGAGCTCGACTTCATCGGCCCGCTGGCGGAGAAGGCGATCCGGTCGCTGCGGTTCGACACCGCGGTGATCGGCTGCTGCGGCCTGTCGGCGGCGCACGGGCTGACCGCCCACGACCTGCAGGAGGTGACGATCAAGCAGGCGGCGATCGAATCCGCCCGGCGGGTGGTGGCCGCCACCGACTCCGGCAAGTTCACCCGCACCGCGTTCGGCGCGGTCTGCCCGCTCGACCGGCTCGACGTCGTGGTCACCGACGCCGGCATCCCCAAGGAGGAGCACGACGCGCTGACCGCCGCCGGCGTCGCCGTCCGCGTCGTCTGACGGCACCCACTGACAGGACCGTCCGACAGGACCGCCCGGCGGCTCTTCCCAGGACCGTGCCGGCGGGTCAGCGGGCGGGACCGCCCTCCCCGTTCTCCCGCCCGATGCGCTCGGCGTCGGCCGCCAGCTCGTCGGTGACGAGCAGATCCCGCCGCACCAGCCGGCTCCGATACCCGGCCCGGCCCACCATGTGCGCCGCCACCGGTGCGGTGGCGAGCTGGAACAGCGCGATCAGCACCAACGTGGTGACGTCCTCCCGGGTGCGCAGCCGCAGCGCGCAGCCGAGCAGCACCAGCAGCAGCCCGAGCGTCTGGGGCTTGGTCGCCGCGTGCATCCGCGACATCAGATCGGGGAAGCGCACCAGCGCGACCCCGGCCGACAGGCACAGCAGCGCGCCGCCGATCAGGCAGACCGCGACGACGACATCGAGGATCGGCTCAAGGCTCATGGGTGCCTCCGGTGTGCAGCGGCGGGCGCGGCGCGCCGCCGTCCCGGCGGCGGGTGGCGAACCGGGACACGCTCACCGACCCGGTGAAGCCGAGGATCGACAGCACCACCAGCACCGGCAGCGCGGTGGCGTCCCCGGTGTAGGCGGCCTCGGCGGCGATCGCCGCGACCACGGTGGCCAGCAGCACGTCGGTGGCGACGATCCGGTCGAGCACCGAGGGGCCGCGGATGATCCGGGACAGCGCCAGGATCCCGGCGGCGGCGAACAGCACGGTGACGGCGACGGTGATGACGGTCATGCGGTCGGGTCCTTTCCGGCTCCGGGCGGGGTCGGCGGCAGCGGCGGTGACGGGCTTCCCCGCGCGGCGGCGATGACGCGCCGCTCCTCCCGCGATCCGATGGCGCCGATGATCCGCGCCTCCAGATCGAGCACGCTGCGGCGGAACCGCTCCACATCCTCGGCGTCGCGCAGGCCGAGCGCGTGGATGTAGAGCACGCCCGCCCGCCGGTCCACCTCGATGACGAGGCTGCCCGGGATCAGCGACAGCGCCACCCCGGTGAGGGTGAGGTTGAGATCGGACCGGATGCGCGGCGCCACCGCGAGGATCGCGCTGCGCGGCGGCTCCCCGGCCCGGAACGCCAGCCGCGCCACCTGCACGCTGGAGACGACCAGGTCGGCGAGGAAACGCACGGCGAACCGCAGCAACCCGATCGGGTGGATGCGCCCGGCGAAGGTGACCGGCGGCAGCGGGAAGGCCGCCAGCACGGCCAGGGCGAGCACCAGGCCGCCGAGGACGTTCGCCCAGGAGAACGACCCCCACAGCAGGCACCACACCAGCACCAGCGCGGTGACCGCGATGATCCGGTTACGGCGCCGGTCACGCCGGGTCAGCGGCGGCCGCTCCCCCGCCGCCGGGTCACGCCCGGTCCCGTTTCCGGTCACGGCACCCCCTCGGGGAAGACCGCGCGCACGTACGGCACGCGCTCCAGCAGATCCACGGCCGCGGCCCCGCTCAGCTCGAACAGCGGCCCGGCCACGGCGGTCAGCGCCACGCTCACCACGGTGAGCGCCACGGTCGGCCCCACCATCAGGCGGGGCAGCATGGTGCCGGCGTGACCGGCGATGTCCGAGTACGGCTCCCGCCCCGCCCGGGCCCGCACGGTGTGCGTGGTGTCGTCCGGCCCGGGCATCTCCGCGTGCGGGGCCCGCCAGAACACCCGGTCCCACACCCGCGCCACCGCGTACAGGGTGAGCAGGCTGGTCACCAGCCCCCCGGCGACCAGCGTCCAGGCGAGCGGGCCGCCGTCGGCCACCCCGGCCTGCAGCAGCCCGACCTTGCCGAGGAACCCGGAGAACGGCGGGATGCCGGCGAGGTTGAGCGCGGGCACCAGGAACACCACCCCCAGCAGCGGCGAGATGCGGGCCAGCCCGCCCAGCCGGTCCATGTCGGTGGTGCCGCCGCGCCGCTCCACCAGCCCCGCCGCCAGAAACAGCGTCGTCTGGATCACGATGTGGTGCACCGCGTAGAAGATCGCCGCCGCCAGGCCGGGCGGCCCGGCCAGCCCGATCCCGAACAGCATGAACCCGATGTGGCTGACCAGTGTGAACGACAGCAGCCGCTTGATCCGGGACTGGGCCACCGCGCCGAGGATGCCGACGACCATGGTCAGCAGCGCCAGCACCAGCAGCAGCCCGGTGACCGGCCCGCCGGGGAACAGCAGCGTCTCGGACCGGATGATCGCGTACACGCCGACCTTGGTGAGCAGCCCGGCGAACACCGCGGTCACCGGGGCCGGGGCGGTCGGATAGCTGTCGGGCAGCCACGCCGACAGCGGGAACACCGCGGCCTTGATCCCGAAGGCGAGCAGCAGCACCCCCTGCAGCACCAGCCGCACGTGCTCGGGCAGCGCATCGAGCCGCCCGGCGAGCTGCGCCAGGTTGAGCGTGCCGGTGGCCGCGTAGACCAGGCCGAGCCCGGTAAGGAAGATCAGCGAGGACAGCAGGCTCACCACCACGTACGTGGTGCCGAGCAGCACCCGGGTCTCGGTGCCGCCGAGGGTGAGCAGCACGTAGCTCGCCACCAGCAGGATCTCGAAACCGACGTAGAGGTTGAACAGGTCCCCGGCGAGGAACGCGTTCGCCACCCCCGCGGTGAGCACCAGGTAGGTGGGGTGGTAGACCGACAGCGGCGCCTCCTCCTCGCCGTCGGCCATGCCCTGCCCGATCGAGTACACCAGCACCGCGAGGGTGACCGTCGCCGACACCACGAGCATGAGCGCGGCGAGCCGGTCGGCGACGAGCACGATGCCGAGCGGCGCCACCCACCCGCCGACCGCCACCACCAGCGGCTCGCCCCGCCAGGTGAGCGCGAGCAGCGTGACCGCGACGAGCAGCACCGCGACGAGCACGCACACGCTCACCGCGCGCTGCAGCCGGGGGCGGCGGCCGAGCAGCAGCGTCAGCGCCGCCGCCAGCAGCGGCATGATCACCGGCATCGGCACCAGCGCGGTCATGGCGCCCCCGCCGCACCGCCGCCGTTCCCCGCCGCGCCGCCCGCCCGGCCGGTCGCGGCGCGGTCACCGGGCGTATCGCCGTCCCCGGAGTCGAGGCCCTGGTCGCGCGCGGCGAGCCCGGCGATGCGGCGGTCCTCCACGTCGTCGCGGACCTCGTCGTGCCCGACCAGCTGCCAGCTCCGGTAGGCCATGGCGAGCAGGAACGCGCTCACCCCGAGCGTGATCACGATCGCGGTGAGGATCATCGCCTGCGGCAGCGGGTCGCTGAGCGGCTCCCGCCCGCCGCGGCCGACGATCGGCGGCCCGCCCAGCCGCCCGCCGGACAGGATCAGCAGATTCACGCCGTTGCCGAACAGGATCACACCCATCAGCACCCGGGTGAGGCTGCGTTCCAGCAGCATCGTCACGCCGGCGGCGACCAGCACCCCGACGGTGATCACATACACGAGGTTGGTCGTCACGCCGGCTCCCTATGGTCGCTGGGGTCGCCGGCGCCCGCGGGGGCGCCGGGGGCGTCGTCGGCGCGAACGTCCATCTCCGCGCCGAGGCTGCGCAGGATGTCGAGGATCAGCCCGACCACGATGAGGTAGACGCCGACGTCGAAGAACGTCGAGGTGACGAGGTGGACCTCGCCGAGGACGGGCAGCTCGGCGTCGATCATGGCGCTCTGCAGCACCTGCCCGCCGAGCGCCATCGGCGCCACCGCGGTCCCCACCGCGATCAGCAGCCCGGTGCCGAGCACCGCGCCCGCGCCGACCGGGGCGGCGAGGTTGAGCTCGGTCCGCCCGCCGGCCAGGTACCGCACCGCGAGCGCGAGCCCGGCCACCAGGCCCGCGGCGAAACCGCCGCCGGGCGCGTCGTGGCCGGAGAACAGCAGGAACACCGAGAACACCACGATGGTGTGGAACAGCAGCCGGGTCACCACCTGCAGGATGATCGACTGGCGGCGGGCCTCGGGGCTCGCACCGGCGAGCAGCCACTGCCCCGGCGCCTGGTCCCGCAAACGCGTGGCACGCCCGGCCGCGCGGCGGCGCAGCGCGGCGGCCCGCCGGTAGATGAGGCTGGCCACGCCGGTGGCGGCCGCGACCAGCACGGAGATCTCCCCCATCGTGTCCCAGGCGCGGATGTCGACGAGCGTGACGTTGACGATGTTGTCCCCGCCGCCGAAGGTCACGGCCGGGCCGGGGTAGGCGTCCGACACCGGCGGAGCCCGCCGGGCCGCGCCCGCCACCCACGCCATCCCGGCCGCGACGACCCCGGCGGCGACGCCGATGGCGACGCGCGCCCGCCGGATCTCGGGCAGCGGCCGTTCGGAGAACCGCGCCGGCAGGTGCCGCAGCACGAGCGCGAACATCACCAGGGTGACGGTCTCCACCAGGAACTGGGTCAGCGCCAGGTCGGGCGCGCCGTGCAGCACGAACAGCACCGCGATGCCGTACCCGGAGACCCCGACCAGGATCATCGCGGTGAACCGGACCTTGGCCCGGGCGGCGAACACGGCGGCGCCGATCACCATCACGGCCACGAGCGGCTGCAGCGGCACGTCCCAGACGCGCAGCCCGCCCGGCCACTCGCCGGTGCCGATCAGGGCGGCCGCCAGCGCGGCGCCGGGGCCGGCCACCAGCACGATGAGGATCACGCCGAGGTAGAACGGCAGCGAGCCGCGCTGGGTGGCGCCGGTGACCTCGACCGCGGCGCGCCCCACCCAGCGCACCACCAGGTCGAACATGTCGTCCCCGGTGACCGGCAGCCGCAGGCGGCCGGGCCGGGGGCTGCGCCGCCACAGCGCGAACAGCCCGGCCCCGGCGGCCAACGCGAGCGCCGACAGCCCGAGCGCGGGCGTGACCCCGTGCCACAGCGCCAGGTGGTAGGCGGGGCCGCGGGCGGGCGCGGCGTCGGCGTACCGGGCCAGCACGGCCCCGACCGCGGGCGCGGCCACCCCGGTGGCGAGCCCCGCCACGGCGAGCAGGGCGGGCGGGGCGAGGAACACCCACCCGGCCGGCCGCGGGACCGTCTCCGGCACGCGGGGCTTGGCGGCGAAGGCGCCCCACAGCAGCCGCAGCGTGTAGGCGACGGTGAGCGCGGCCCCGAGTACGACGCAGGCGAGCACGGCCCGGTCGGCGGCGGTGCCGTGCAGCAGCGCCTCGACGATCGCCTCCTTGGCGACGAACCCGGCGGTCGGCGGGATCCCGGCCATGGACGCGGCCGCGAGCCCGGCGATCGCGGCGAGGACCGGGGCGCGGCGGCCCAGCCCGCTCAGCCGGCGCAGGTCGCGGGTGCCCGCGACGGTGTCGACGACGCCGACGACGAGGAACAGCGCCGCCTTGAACAGCGCGTGCGCCAGCAGCATCGCGGCCGCGGCGAGCGCGGCGTCGCGACCGCCGCCGCCGAGCGCGGCCATCAGCAGGCCGAGCTGGCTGACCGTGCCGTAGGCGAGCAGGAGCTTGAGGTCGTTCTGCCGCAGCGCGGCCCAGCCGCCGAGCAGCACCGTGATCGCGCCCGCGGCCAGGAGGGTCCACCGCCAGGCGGGCACGGCGCCGAAGGCGGGGGTGAACAGGGCGGCGAGGAACACCCCGGCCTTGACCATCGCGGCCGCGTGCAGGTACGCGCTGACCGGGGTGGGGGCGGCCATCGCGGCCGGCAGCCAGAACCCGAACGGGAAGATCGCGGACTTGCTCAGCGCGCCGAGCAGCACCAGCAGGAGCGCGACGGTCAGGTAGGCCCCGCCGGGCGGGGCGGCGGCGATCTGCGACCACCGGTAGGTGCCGGCGTGCGCGCCGAGCATGACGAACCCGCCGAGCATGGCCAGCCCGCCGAAGGTGGTGACGAGCAGCGCCTGCATGGCGGCGCGGCGGGCGGCCCGGCGGATCGGGTTGTGCCCGATCAGCAGGTAGGAGCAGACGGTGGTCAGCTCCCAGAACACGTACAGGGTGAGCAGGTCGTCGCTCACCACCAGGCCGAGCATCGCCCCGGCGAAGGCGACGAACACCCCGGCGAACCGGCCCAGGCCCTCCTCGCCCGCGGTGAAGTAGCGGGCGCTGTAGACCAGCACGAGCGCGCCGATCCAGCCGACGAGCAGCACCATCAGCCAGCCGAGCGCGCCGACGTGGATCGCGAGCTCCATGCCGAGCTGCGGCACCCACGGGTAGGCGCCGGAGACCGTGCCGCCCGCGCGGACGTGCCCGGTGATCGCGGCCGCCCAGGCGCCGGCCGCGGCCGGCACGGCGGCGAGGAGGTAGAGCGCGCGCAGGTTCAGCAGGCGGACCAGGGCCGGGGCGGCCGCGGCGGCGAGCGCGTGGGCCGCGAGCAGGATCAGCACCGGCTCGGCCCGGGCGAGGCTCATGGCCGTTCCTCCGCCCGTCGCGGGCGCGTGCGGACCGGCGGGGACACGGCGGCTGCGGCGCCGGTGGGCCGGGCGCGCCCGGCGATGCGGCTGCACGGGGAGGTCGTGGCTGCGGCCGGGTCGCGCGTTGTCTGACTCACCTTCGCCTGTTTCCAGTCCTCGGGACGCGTCGCTCGCGGAACTGTGGCCCGCGCGCCCGGTACGGCGTTCGCCGGCACACGAGACCGGGCCGCGGCCTCACGAGGGACTGCTCCCCCGGTAGGCGGCCTGTCATGCCCCGGGATCAGGTGTGGTGCCGGTCCGCGTCGGCGGGCCGTTGGTTGGTGATCTTTTTCCCTTTTAGGGGTTTGTTATGCGTGTGACGGAAAGGGAGGTCGACGTCGCCGGCGGCTTTACAACGTAGATCAAATAACGTGCACAGTGCCCTTGCCCGACCTGATGAGATGGAGCACCGGCCCGCGGCGCGTCAGATCGCGCCCTCGGCGTCGTCGCCCTCCTCCGGCCCCGGGCTGCCGCTGCCGGTCTCCCCCGGCGTGGGCGTCGGCGACGGGCGGCCGGGCGGCTCGCTGGTCGGCACCGGCGGCGGCGTCGGCACGAACAGCGTCGCCGGCAACGGCTGGGCCGGCCCCACCGGCTCGTCGTCCCGCGCCAGCAGCAGCCAGGCGAGCAGGATCAGGATCAGCACGAGCAGGGCGAGCGCCACGCTCGCCAGCACCACCGACCGCCGCGGCTCGGTCGCGGGCGGCCGCGGCCCGGGCGGCGCGGGCAGCGCCGGGGCCCGGTCCGCCACCCAGTACGGCACGAAGTCCGGCCCGTGCGCCTCCCCGATCAGCGTGCCGGTGACGTACACCGGCTCCAGGAACCGCTCCGCCCCCGGCCCGCCCGGCCGGTACGGCACGGCCACCCACGGCGCCCGCCCCAGATCGCAGGCGAGCACCTCCGGGGCCGCGACCGCCGCCCTCCCCCACACCCGGGCCAGCCGGCCGCGCACCCCGCCGGGCATCGCCTCCCGGATCGCGCCGACGAACCGGTCGCGGGCGGCCGCGTCCAGCGCCGCGCCGCGGGTGAGCACGGCGATCGACACCACCCGGCCGTCGGCCGCCTGCCCCAGGTAGACGAACCCGGCCGGCATCGTCTGCAGCCGGGCCTGGATGGTGAACGGCCCCAGCCGCGGGGGATCACCGTACTGCAGCGGAGTGGCCACGCTGCCATGAAAGCACACCGGCCGGGTAGGGGTCCTGCTGCCAGGCCGCCGCCGTCGCACCACCGTGCGAGTTCGGCGCGACTTTGATGGAATGTCACCATGACCGTTGCCGAAGAACCGGTCCCGGAGGGCGCCGGGCACGGCGCCGCCGCGGGCGCGGGACAGCAGCCCGCAGCCGACAGTGCACCGACCGCGGCCGTGCACGGCCCGCCCGCGGTGCCCGCCGAGCCGTCCCGGCCCGGCGACCAGCGCGCGGTCGCCGCCGACGCCGGCCTGCTGCGGCAGGCCCTCGCCGAGGTGCGCCGGGTCATCGTCGGCCAGGAGCACATGGTCGAGCGGCTGCTGGTGGCGCTGCTCGCGCGCGGCCACTGCCTGCTGGAGGGCGTGCCGGGCGTGGCCAAGACGCTCGCCGCCTCCACGCTCGCGACCGTGGTCGGCGGCACCTTCGCCCGGGTGCAGTTCACCCCCGACCTGGTGCCGAGCGACATCGTCGGCACCCGCGTCTACCACCCCTCCTCCGAAAGTTTCGACGTCGAGCTGGGGCCGGTGTTCGTCAACTTCCTGCTCGCCGACGAGATCAACCGGGCCCCGGCGAAGGTGCAGTCGGCGCTGCTGGAGGTCATGGCCGAGCGGCAGGTCACCCTGGCCGGCCGTACCCACCCGCTGCCCAAGCCGTTCATCGTCCTGGCCACCCAGAACCCGATCGAGTCCGAGGGCGTCTACCCGCTGCCCGAGGTGCAGCGCGACCGGTTCCTGTTCCGGGTGCGGGTGCACCACCCGTCGGCGCAGGAGGAGCTGGAGATCCTGCAGCGGATGAGCGTCACCCCGCCCAAGCCGGCCACCGTGCTCGACCCGCCCCGGCTGCTCGCCCTGCAGGACGCCGCCGAGCAGGTCTCGGTGCACCACCTGGTCGCCGACTACGTGGTGCGGCTGGTGATGGCCACCCGCGCCCCCGCCGAGTACGGCCTGCGCGACCTGGAGGACGTGATCGAGATCGGGGTGAGCCCGCGCGCCACCCTCGGCCTGGTCGCGGCCGGCCGCGCCCTGGCGCTGCTGCGCGGCCGCGACTACCTGCTGCCCGACGACGTCCGCGACGTCGCCGTGGACGTGATGGCGCACCGGCTCATGCTCACCTTCGACGCGCTCGCCGACGGCGTCGACCCCGAGGACGTGGTGCGGCGGATCCTCGCGGCCGTGCCCCCGCCGCTGGTGGTGTGGAACCAGGGCCAGGGGTGACCCGATGACCTCCTCGCCCGAGTACGTGCTGCGCCGGCTGGAGCTCACCGTGGTCCGCCGCCTCGACGGCCTGCTGCAGGGCGCCCACCAGGGGCTCCTGCCCGGGCCCGGCAGCGAGCTCGGCGACTCGCGCCCGTACGTGCCGGGCGAGGACGACGTGCGCCGCATGGACTGGGCGGTCACCGCCCGCACCACCGTGCCGCACGTACGCGACCTGGTCGTCGACCGGGAGCTGGAGACCTGGGCGCTGGCGGACCTGTCGGCGAGCATGGACTTCGGCACCGCCGACATGGACAAGCGAGACCTGGTGATCGCCGGGGTGGGCGCGATCGGGTTCCTGTCCAGCCGGGTCGGCGACCGGTTCGGCGCCTACGTGATCCACGGCGGGCGGGTGCACCGCTTCCCCGCCCGCACCGGCCGCCCCGGCCTTTACACGCTGCTGCAGGCGCTGGTGGCCGCACCCCGCGCGCAGCCCGGCGCGGACGCGGGCACGAGCCTCGCCGACGGCATCGAGCTGCTGTCGCGGGCCCGGCGGCGGCGCGGCATGCGGGTGGTGGTGTCCGACTTCCTCGACCCGGTGGATCCGCGCGACCCGGACGCCGAGCGGCCCTGGGAGCGGCCGATGCGGCGGCTGGCGGCCCGGCACCAGGTGCTGGCGATCGAGGTGATCGACCCGCGTGAGCTGGAGCTGCCCGACGTGGGCATGGTGACGTTCACCGACCCGGAGACCGGGCGCACCGCCGAGGTCCACCTCACCCGCAAGGTCCGCGAGGCGTACGCCGAGGCGGCGCTGCTGCAGCGCGAGTCGACCCGGCGGGCGCTGCGCCGCTGCGGCGTGGCGCACCTGGTGCTGCGCACCGACCGGGACTGGATCTACGACATCGCCCAGTTCGTGCTCCGGCAGCGGCGGACCGCGCACCTGCTGCGCCGGGCGCCGACGGCCGGGGGAGCAGGGAGGCCGAGCAGGTGATCTTCCTTTCCGCGGGTTGGCTGTGGCTGTTCGCCCTGCTGGCGCTGCTGGTCGCGGCGTACGTCGCACTCCAGTTCGCGCGGCGGCGCTACACGGTGCGGTTCACCAACCTGGCGCTGCTGTCGCTGGTCGCGCCGTCCCGGCCGGGGTGGCGCCGCCACCTGCCGCCGGCGCTGTTCCTGCTGATGATGGCCCTGCTGGTGCTCGCGGCGGCACGCCCGGCCGACGCGGTGCGGGTGCCGCGCGACCGGGCCACGATCATCGTCGCGGTGGACGTGTCGCTGTCGATGGAGGCGCAGGACGTGGCGCCGAACCGGCTGATCGCCGCCCGGCACGCGGCCGAGCAGTTCGTCCGCGACCTGCCCGAGCGGTTCAACGTCGGGCTGGTGTCGTTCGCCCGCTCGGCCGCGGTGGTGGTCTCCCCCACCACCGACCACGCCGCGGTGATAACCGCGATCCAGAACCTCACCACCCGGCCCGGCACCGCGATCGGCGAGGCGGTGTTCAACTCGCTCGACGCGATCCGCTCGTTCGACCAGCAGGCGGTCACCGACCCGCCGCCGTCGGCGATCGTGCTGCTGTCCGACGGGGACAACACCTCCGGCCGGTCGATCAACGAGGCGATCGAGGCGGCCGTGGCGGCCCGCGTCCCGGTCTCCACGATCGCGTACGGCACGCCCGACGGCACCGTGGACATCGACGGCCGCCCGGTGAACGTGCCGGTGAACAAGGCGGCCCTGCAGGCGCTGTCGGACGGCACCGGCGGCCGCGCCTACACCGCCGAGTCCGGCGCGGAGCTGCAGGAGGTCTACAGCCAGATCGGCACCTCGCTCGGCTACCGCATCGAGCACCAGGAGATCACCCACCGGTTCGTGATCGCCGCCCTGCTCACCGGGGTGGTGGCCGCCGGCGCCGCGATGGCGCTCGGCTCGCGCATCCCCTGACCCCTCCGCCACGGCCCGTCCGGGCCGCCTCCGGCGTGCGGGGCCGCGGCGGGCCGGCCGTACCGGCCGCCCACCGCATGCGGCACCCCGCCGCGGACGCCGAGCGCCGCGCGCCGGCCCGGCGGCGAGCCTCCCCGCCGTGCGCGGGGACCCGGCCAGATGGGATATACCTCTGCGGGTGACGCACTACTTCGCGGAGCGGCCCGACGCGGCCCAGCGGCCCGGCGTGGTCGACCTCGTCCTGCCCGACCTGCACCTGCGGCTGGAGACCGACAGCGGGGTGTTCTCCCCCACCCGGATCGACCCGGGCACGCGGGTGCTGCTGGAGACCGTGCCCCCGCCGCCGCAGCAGGGCGACCTGCTCGACCTGGGCTGCGGGTACGGCCCGATCGCGCTCACCATGGCCCGCCGTGCCCCGCAGGCGACCGTGTGGGCGGTCGACGTCAACCGCCGGGCGCTCGAGCTGTGCGCGCGGAACGCCCGACGCGCCGGCCTTGACAAAGTAAGGTCGGTGCATGCGGACGAGGTGCCGCCCGAGCCGAGGTTCGCCGCCATCTGGTCCAACCCGCCGATCCGCATCGGCAAGCAGGCCCTGCACGCGCTGCTGTCGGCCTGGCTGGACCGCCTGGCCCCCGGCGGCGAGGCCTACCTGGTGGTGCAGAAGCACCTCGGCTCGGACTCGCTGCACCGCTGGCTCGACGGGCAGGGGTTCCCCACCACCCGCGTCACCTCCCGCTCGGCCTACCGCGTGCTTCGGGTGGCGGCCCGCAGCTGACCGCCGCCCGAGGCCACCACGACCCGTACGACCACGACCCGGAAACGGTGACATGAACGATCACGGCGACACCGGCGGCCGCCGCGCCGCCCGCCCCGGCGGCCCGCGCAGGCAGCTCCGCCCCACCGACGTCAAGCGGCTCAACCGCGCCTGGCGGCGCGAGACGCACGGCCGGCTCGCGCTGATCGTGGAGTCGGTGACCGGCCCGTTCAACGTCGGCTCGATCTTCCGCACGGCCGCCGCGTTCGGGGTGGACCGGATCTGGCTCGCCGGCAACACCGTCGGCCCGGCCAACCCCAAGGTGCAGAAGACCGCGCTCGGCTGCGACCGCTTCGTCCGCTACGAGGAGGGCGTGACGCCGCGCGACGCGGTGCGCGCCGCCCGCGAGGACGGCTACCGGGTCGTCGCCGTCGAGCTCACCGGCGACGCCGTGCCGCTGCACGAGGCCGATCTGGCGGGCGACGTGTGCCTGGTGGTCGGCGGGGAGGACCACGGCTGCTCCCCCGCCCTGCTGGAGGCCGTCGACGCCGTCTGCTACATCCCGCAGACCGGCCGGGTCGGCTCGCTCAACGTCGCCGTCGCCGCCGCGATCGCGCTCGCCGAGGCCCGCCGCCGCGAGTGGGCGGCCCTGCCCGGCCCCGTGCCCGGCCGCGCCTGACCCCGCCCGCGCCGCGGCGGCCGGCGGTTCACCCTCCGGAGCCGCGCCGCGGCGATCGGCCGCCATGGCGCGGGGCGGCCCACGAGTACCCGAATTCGTGACGTAACGTTCACCGGCGTCGCTCTGCCGTACCGGGGCCGCAACCGGCATACTCTTCGGACGTGCACCGCCGATTCGCCTTCCTCGACCACCCCGGGCCGCTCGCGTTCGCGCACCGCGGCGGGGCGAAGGAGAACCTCGAGAACACCTACCCCGCGTTCGCCCGCGCGGTGGAGCTCGGCTACCGCTACCTGGAGACCGACGCGCACGCCACCGCCGACGGGGTGCTGCTCGCCTTCCACGACCACACCCTCGACCGGGTGACCGACCGGCGCGGGCGGGTCTCCGAGCTCCCCTACCGGGAGGTACGGCGGGCCAAGGTGGGCGGCGTGGAGGAGATCCCCCGCATGGAGGACCTCCTGGCCGCCTGGCCCGACGTGCGGTTCAACATCGACGTCAAGGAGGCCCCGGCGATCTGGCCGCTCGCCGAGGCGATCCAGCGCACCAACGCCTACGACCGGGTGTGCCTCACCTCGTTCTCCGACGCCCGGCTGGAGGCGACGCTGCGCGCGATCGGCCGGCCGGTGTGCCACTCGCTCGGCCCGCGCGGGGTGGCCGCGCTGCGCACCGCCTCCGCCAGCGCCGGGTACGGTCGGCTGCTCAGCGGCCTGGCCCGGTCCGGCGCGGCCTGCGCCCAGGTGCCGCTCGGCATCCCGTGGCTGCGGCTGCTCACCCGGGCCTTCGTGCGCACCGCGCACGCGATCGGGCTCCAGGTGCACGTGTGGACGATCGACGACCCCGAACGCATGCACGAGCTGCTCGACCTGGGGGTGGACGGCATCATGACCGACAACATCGGCGGCCTGCGCGACGTGCTCGAGGAGCGCGGCCAGTGGCACCCGGTCCGGCAGGCGGCCGCGGCGTGAAGGTCACGGCACCGGCGGCGGCCGACCCGCACCTGCGGCGCGAACAGCGCGGCTGGTACTGGTACGACTGGGCGACCTCGGCGTTCAACACCACGGTCATCACCGTCTTCCTCGGCCCCTACCTGACCAGCGTGGCCGAGGCGGCGGCCGGGCCCGACGGGTTCGTCGGCTTCTTCGGGCTCGATCTGCGGGCCAAGGCGTACTTCAGCGGCATCGTGACGATCTCGGTGCTGCTGCAGATCGTGGTGATGCCGCTCACCGGCGCGATCGCCGACCACACCGGGCGCAAACGGGAGCTGCTCGGCGTCTTCGCCTACGTGGGGGCGCTCGCCACGCTGGGGTTCTACTTCGTCTCCGGCGACGCCTACCTGCTCGGCGGCGTGCTGTTCGTGATCGCGAACGTGTGCTTCGGCGCCGCTACCGTCGTCTACAACTCGTTCCTGCCGCAGATCTCCTCGGCCGAGACCCGCGACACCGTCTCCTCGCGCGGCTGGGCGTTCGGCTACCTGGGCGGCGGGCTGCTGCTCGCCATCAACCTCGTGCTCTACCTGGGGCGGGAGCCGCTCGGCCTGGACGAGGGCCTGGCGGTGCGGATCTGCCTCGCCTCGGCCGGGCTGTGGTGGGGGGCGTTCACCGTGATCCCGATGCTGCGGCTGCGCAACCGGCTGCCCGAGCGGCGCGAGCCGAGCGCGGTGCACGCGATGGCGGGCAGCCTGCGCCAGCTGTGGCACACCGCGCTGGAGCTGCGGCGCTACCCGCGCAGCCTGCTGGTGCTGCTCGCCTACCTCGTCTACAACGACGGGGTGCAGACCGTGATCTCGTTCTCCGCGGTCTACGCCGACCAGGCGCTCGGCCTCGGCACCGAGGTGCAGATCAGCGCGATCCTCATGGTGCAGTTCGTGGCGTTCGGCGGGGCGCTGCTGCTGGGCCGGCTCGCGCTCGTGTTCGGCACCAAGCGCACCGTGCTCGGCGCGCTGGTGATCTGGACCGGCGTGCTCGGCGTGGCGTACTTCCTGGAGCGGGGCGCGGAGCTGCAGTTCTACGCGCTGGCGTTCGCCATCGCGATCGTGATGGGCGGCACCCAGGCGCTGTCCCGGTCGCTGTACTCGCTGGTGATCCCGCCGGGCAAGGAGGCCGAGTACTTCAGCCTGTTCGAGGTGAGCGACAAGGGGTCGGCGTTCATCGGCTCGCTCACGCTCACCCTGGCGTTGCAGCTCACCGACAGCTACCGGACCGCGATCCTGTCGCTGGTGGTGTTCTTCGTGCTGGGGTTCGTGCTGCTGGCGGTGGCGAACCTGCCGCGGGCGATCCGGGAGGCCGGTAACGAGGTGCCCGCGCACATCTGAGGCCGCACCGGTCCGGCGGGAAAGAGCGCGATTGGATCACCGCCTCCGCGGGAATCCATCCACGGTACCAAGCGTTGTAAGGCGTGGAGACCGACCCCTCGTTATCGGGGCCCTCAGGAGGCATTGAAACATGGGCGAGCGTGCACTTCGCGGTACCCGGCTCGGAGCGACCAGCTACGAGAACGACCGCAACACCGACCTGGCACCGCGCAAGGAAGTTGCCTACAACTGCCCGAAGGGCCACAAGTTCGTCGTGCCCCTGGCCGCCGAGGCGGAGGTCCCGGCGACCTGGGAGTGCCGTAATTGCGGGAGCATGGCGCTGCAGGTGAACGCCCGGCAGCCCGAGCAGAAGAAGACGAAGCCGCCGCGGACGCACTGGGACATGTTGCTGGAACGCCGTACGATCAAGGAGCTTGAGGAAGTGCTGAACGAGCGCCTGGCGATCCTGAGGGCGCAGCGGCGCCGCAGCGCATGACGGTGCCGGGCCGGTGACCGGGCGGAACCGGCCCCCTCCGTTCCCGGGCGCGTGACCAACCACGGCACGGCCGTAGCAACCCGATAGCCGACCGACGACAAGAACCCTCGGCCCCGCGCGGGCCGGGGGTTCTTCTCATGTGTGGTGCCCGAGCCTCCGGGGCTGCGGCCGCGCCGGGGCCGCCGGTCTCAGCGGCGGGTCGCCGGATGCGGCGGGGTACCGGTGTCGCCGGTGTCGTCGCGGATCACCTCGCCGGGCACGACCCGGTGGCGCGGCCCGAAAGCGTCCTCGGCTTCGCCGCCGGGCCCGGTGCGGGCCGCGCCGAAGCCGGGGCCGAACAGCGGGTCGTACGGCGAGCCTGCGGCGAGCAGCCGTACGCGGCGGGCGAAGAACCAGGAGATCGCGCGGCGGGCGAGCGGGCGCGTGGCCGGGAGCACGAAGAACACCCCCAGCAGGTCGGACAGGAAGCCGGGGGTGACTAGCAGGGTGCCGCCCGCCACCACAAGGGCGCCGTCGATAAGCTCCCGGTCGGGGATGCGGCCCGCGGCGAGCGCCTCCTGTACGGCGCGCCAGGTCCGCCGGCCCTCGCGGCGTACCAGCCAGGTGCCGAGCAGGCCGGCGAGGATCAGCAGCCCGACCGTCTGCCACCCGCCGATGACCTGGCCCACCTGGATCAGCAGCCAGATCTCGGCGATCGGCACGACCAGGAAGGCGGTGAACAACAGCAGACGCAGCATGACTCCTACTTCACCCGATTCAGGCCGTCCCCGACCAGTACTGGAGGCAACGGGGGATCCGACCCCGTTGTTCCCCGGTGCCCGCGAGGTCCGGACCGCGCGGCCACGTCATCCGGCCAACGGCCGGGCGGCCCGTGGAGTTCCGCAAAGCGCCGCCCACACCGGCGGGCACGCCGGACAGCGCCGCAGCGGGGACGCCGCCGGCGAGGCGGCCGCTGGCGGTCGGCTCGCACCCTACCGGCCGGGTACGGCCAGGCGGGGATCGGGGTGCGGGCGAGGTCGTCGGCCGATGGCGGCAGTTCCGCTTGGCCGTCTCGACCTTGTCCTCTGGCCCGTGCTCGCCCCCGATCGAACGGTGAGGCCACCGCGGCCGGGGCCGCCGGTGTGCCGGCATGTGCCCCGCGGGTCGTAGGTCACCCTCTGGCCGAGTAGCGGGCTGCCGGACTCGGTCGCCGTCTGGTGGTGCTCGTCGAGCCGCGTCTCGGTTATCGGCGTCGTTCGGTGCGCCGTTGATGGCACCACACCCGCGGCCTTTACGTTGTAGATCACTCACTCACCGGACGGGTCGCGTCCCACCGGCCCGGCCGCAGCAGGCCCGGTTCGGTCAAGCGGCTCTACGGCCCCGCGTCGGCCCCGGCCCGCATCGCGCCATGCCGGACCACGGGAGCCTCCTCCCCCGGCCCGGCCACCCTCATGACCGACCGCTCGCAGTCGTGTCGGCCGGTTCGCGCCGGGACGGCGAGTCCAACCGCCAGAGCGGACGGCGAGGCGGCACGGCGCGGGCCGAGGGCGCCCGTCCTTTCCGGGCCACGCGCAGTGTGTCCGGCCGAAGGATCGGCGCGCCGTTCCCCGCCCAGGGGCGTTCCCGCCGCACGTGACGACGCCGAGAGGGCCGGCACGGCCCGGCCCGGACGGCGGGAGCCCGGCGCGGTCAGCGGCGGTGGCGACGGCGGCGCAGGCGGTCGGGGAGCCCGGCGATGCCCCAGGCGGCGATGCGCCACAGCGCCTCGAAGACGATCGTGCGGCTCATCTTGCTCGCGCCCGCCGTGCGCTCGACGAACGTGATGGGGACCTCCCGCACCCGCAGCCCGCTGCGGATCGTACGCAGCGTGAGATCGACCTGGAAGCAGTAGCCCTGGGACTGCACGTCGTCGAGGCCGATCTTCTCCAGGGTGGCGGCCCGGTAGGCGCGGAAGCCCGCGGTGGAGTCCCGCACCGGGATGCCCAGCGCGATGCGGGCGTAGGTGTTGGCGCCGCGGGACAGCAGCTCGCGGGTCCACGGCCAGTTCACCACCTTGCCGCCGGGCACCCAGCGCGAGCCGATCACCAGGTCGGCGCCCGCGGCGAGCACCTCCAGCAGGCGCGGCAGCTCCTCGGGCTGGTGCGAGCCGTCGGCGTCGATCTCCACGAGCACGTCGAAGCCCTGGGACAGGCCCCAGCGGAAGCCGGCGATGTAGGCGGCGCCGAGCCCCTGCTTGCCGGGCCGGTGCAGCACGTGGATGTGGTCGTCCGCGGCGGCGAGCGCGTCGGCGGCCTGGCCGGTTCCGTCCGGGCTGGCGTCATCCGCGATGAGGATGTGCGCGTCCGGTACGGCGGCGCGCAGCCTTCCCGTGATCATGGGAAGGTTCTCGCGCTCGTTGTAGGTGGGGACGATGACGAGGACGCGTCCCAGTGACGGCTCCATCACCGGTCCCCGGTGCCGGCCAGGGCGGACTGCGCCACGTCTGTTCCGCCGGTCATCGTCTGTTCCCTCCGTGCCCGGTTCGTCCGCCGCTGCCGCAGCACCACGGCTCCCAAAACGCCCATACCCACCACTATCAATATCCACTCCGGCCACGCGCCAAGCCGCGTGGCGATCGTCGGCTCGGTGCGCACCGGCACCTCCACAACGGTCATGTCGGGGACGAGCTCGTCGGTGCGCCACCGCACCCGCCCGTCGGGGCCGACGAAGGCCGAGATCCCGGTCGTGGCCGCGGTGACCACGGCGCGGTTGTGCTCGACCGCCCGGACCTGGGACATGGCGAGCTGCTGGGCGGGCAGGTTGCTCAGCGCGTAGGTGGCGTTGTTGGTCTGCACCGCCAGCGGCGTGCCACCCGCCCGGACCGTGCCGCGGACCACCGAGTCGAACGCGACCTCATAGCAGTTGACCGCGCCGATGGTGACCGGGCCCATCACCAGGTCGCCGTCCCGGTCGCCGGGAAGCGCCGACACCCCGGAGAGACGCAGCCTACCGATGAATTTGGTCAGCACGTCCCGGAACGGGATGTACTCCCCGAACAGCACGAGCTTCTGTTTGTCGTAGTAGGCGCCTGCCCCGGTCTCCGGGTCCCACACCAGGCTGCGGGTGTAGCGGTTGCGCCGGTCGGGCGTGTACACGACCGCGCCGACCAGCACCGGCACCCCGATGTCCCGCACCGCGGCGTGGATGGTGTCCCGGGCGAAGGCGCTGCGGTAGGGGTCGATGTCGGTGGAGTTCTCCGGCCAGATCACCAGGTCGGGCTTGGGCAGCCTGCCCTCGCGCACCGCGCGCGCCATCTCGTGGGTCACGTTCGCGTGGTTGCGCAGCACCACGGCGGGCTCGTCGCCGAGGAAGTACATGCCGCGGCCGGGCACGTTGCCCTGCACGATGCCGACGCGCACGGTGCGCCCCTCGTCGCCCGGGCGCGGCACCGCGAAGGCGGCCAGCGGCACGGCGAGCACGCCCGCGAGCGCCGCCGCGGCGGTGCGGGCGGCGCCGCCCGGGCCGCTCCCCCGGGCCCGCTCGCGCGGGCCCGTGCCGTCGCCCTTCGGGGCGTCGTCCCGGCCGCGCCGCTCCGTCCAGGCGCGGGCGGCGGCGCGCGCGGCGAGCGCGAGCAGGCCGCCGCACAGCGCCACGCCGAACGTGACCAGCGGGGCGCCGCCGAGCGCGGCGAACGGGGTGAACGCGGACTCCCCCTGGCTGAAGGCGAGCCGCGCCCACGGGAAGCCGAGCACCGGCAGGTTGCCGCGCAGCCACTCCTGGGCCACCCACATGCAGGCCACCCACACCGGCCAGGCGCGCGCCCGGGTCACCACGGCGACCCCGGCCCCCATCGCCGCCCAGAACAGGCACTCCACCGCCACCAGGCCGAGCCAGGCGTCGTACCCGATCGGGCGCACCCAGGCGAGCGCGGGCAGCAGGAACGCCGCCCCGGCCAGGTAGGCCAGCCAGGCGGCCCGGCGGGCGCGCACGCCGTACACCTGCAGCGTCATCAGCGCCACGCCGGCGGGGGCGAGATACCACAGCCCGAGCGGCGGGAAGGCGAGGAACAGCACCGCGCCGCCCGCGACGCCCGCCGCGATGCGGGGCCACAGGCGCGACGGGGCGGCGGGGGCGGGCCGATCCGCCCGCCCGCCGGTCGTGGTGGTGGTCGTGGCTGCCACGGGGAGGCCGATCTCCTTGCGGTCACCGACGGGGTCCCGACTTTTCTGCACGCTACCGTGTTCCGCGACCGCCCTGATCCCCCCCACGCCGCCGTCCGTTGACGCCCCGCGCGGGGAGATCACCCCGTGGGACGGGCCGCCGCGCCCCGGCCTCCCATCCTCGCCCACGCCGCGTCGCGAAACCGTAAAGATCAGACCGTGCGGATCCCTGCGCGAGGCCCCGCCCGGACCGCCGGATCCCGGGGCGCCGTCTCGCGGTCCGATAACGATGGTCCGCGCCGCGCGGCCGCCACGGTACGGCCACAAGCCGCAGCCGGGCCGGTTCGGCGCAGGTCAGGAGTAGCACAAGGATCGCGTACCAACGGGGAAAACTTGGATCACCGCTGATCGGGACGCGGTTGACATCTGAGCTGAGGTCGGTAGTTTGCTGCCAGTCCAGCACGGGACTGACCGGTTGGCCGTCTTCTGACATCGTCGGACTCTGCGTCCATGACGGAGGGACACTCCGTCAGCACAGCCAGGCGCAGTGCTGGCGTTCCGTCGAGTCGGGGCACCCCAGCCGGATCGGGGGGTTGGACCCGGGAGGGGCCCGGATACCCAGTAGACAACGGATTCCGAGCTCGCCGCCGACGGGACGGGTCCGGTCCGAAGGGTAGCCCGGGCCCTTTACCGGTTCCGCGTGCGGACGTCCTCACCGCCGGGCGGGGCCGGCCGTGCGGGGCCGCAGCCGGGCCAGCGCCGCCGGCAGCGGGCCGGTGTGGACCACGCCGAGACCGGCGGTGGCGCGGGTCAGCGCGACGTACAGGTCGCCGGCGCCGCGCGGGGACTCGGCGAGGATCCGCCCGGGCTCGACCACGATCACCACGTCGAACTCCAGGCCCTTGGCCGCGGTGACGGTGAGCACGGCCACGGGGGCGTCGAGCGCGGCCGGGCCGGGCCCGGCGACCGCGCCGTCGACCTCGGCGGTGAGCAGCGCGCCGACCTCGGCGGCGATCGCGCGGGGCACGATCACCCCGAGCCGCCCGTCCTCGACCACCTCCGCGGCGACGATCGCGGGCAGCGCGGACAGGTCGTCGACGCGGACCGCCCACGGCGTCACGCCGGTCTCCCGCACCGACTCGGGGGCGCGCAGGCCGGGGTCGACGAGGGCGAGCACGTCCGCGGCGACCGCCATGATCTCGGCCGGGGTGCGGTAGTTGACGGTGAGCCTGCGCTCGCGGCGGCGCCCGGCGGTGTAGGGGTCGAGCATCTCCGCCCAGGAGCGGGCGCCGGCGGCCGAGCCGGTCTGCGCCAGGTCCCCGACGATCGTCATCGACCTGCTGGGGCAGCGCCGCATCACCATGCGCCAGGCCATCGCCGACAGCTCCTGCGCCTCGTCGACGATGACGTGCCCGAACGCCCAGGTGCGGTCGGCGGCGGCCCGCTCGGCCGTGGTCAGGTACGGCTCGTCGTCCCGGTGGCGGGCGGCGAACCGCTCGGCGTCGATCATCTCGGCCATGCCGGTGAGCTCCAGCACCTGTTGGGCGTAGGCGAGGTGGGCCCGCTCGTCCTCCTCACGTGCGGCGCGGGCCGCGGCGGCCTCCTCCTCGGCGAGGGCGGTGGCGCGCAGCACGCCCTCGTCGATCTCGCCGAGCAGCTCGGCGGCCTCGTCGAGGAGCGGCACGTCGGCCTCGGTCCAGTACGGCTCGCCGGGGCGGGGCCGGTCGCGGCGCAGCAGCTCGCGTTCGGCGGGGCCGAGCCCGGCCCGGGCCATGCGCTCGGGGCTGGTGTAGAGGGAGATGAGCAGCCGCTGCGGGGTGAGGTAGGGCCACAGGCGGTTGAGGGCGGCCCGCACCGCCGGCTCGGTGCGCAGCTCCTCGCGCAGGTCCTCCAGCTCGGTCTCGTCGAGCAGGCCCTTGCCGAGGCGGCGGGCGGCCTGCCGGGCCAGCACGGTGAGCAGGTGCCGTACCAGCACGGCGCGGGCCTGGTTGTGCGGGCGGCGGGAGCGGAGCGCGCGCTGCCGGGCCGCCTCGAGGCTGCGGCGGTCGAGCCGCAGGGTGTAGCGGTCGAGGCGGATCTCCACCGGTTCGTCGGGCATGCGCTGCCAGTCCCGTACGGCGGCGGCGATCACCTCGGCCATGCGCGCCTCGCCCTTGACCGCGGCCGCCCGGGGGTCCTCGGCGGCCTCGGCGCGCACCCCGGGGTACAGCTCGCCGATCGTGGCGAGCAGCACGTCGGTCTCCCCGAGCGAGGGCAGCACCTGCTCGATGTAGCGGAGGAAGGCGGGGTTGGGGCCGAGGACGAGCACGCCGCGGCGTTCCAGCCGCTCCCGGTGGGTGTAGAGCAGGTAGGCGGCGCGGTGCAGGGCGACCACGGTCTTGCCGGTGCCGGGCCCGCCCTCGACGACGAGCACCCCGCTGAGGTCGTCGCGGATGATGCGGTCCTGCTCGGCCTGGATGGTGGCGACGATGTCGCGCATCCGCCCGGTACGGCGGGCGGCGAGGGCGGCGAGCAGCGCGGCCTCGCCGCTCAGCGTGGCGTGGTCGGCCTCGGTGAGCGTGTCGGGGTCGAGCAGGTCGTCGTCGATGCCGACCACGCGGCGGCCCTTGGTGCGCAGGTGGCGGCGGCGCCGCAGGCCCATGGGGGCGGCCGGGGTGGCGCGGTAGAACGGCTGGGCGGCGGGCGCCCGCCAGTCGACGAGCAGCCGCCGCTGGTCGTCGTCGGACAGGCCGATGCGGCCGATGTACAGGGTGCGGTCCCCGCCGCCGTCCGCGCCCGCCTCCCCGGGGGCGAGGTCGATGCGGCCGAAGCACAGCCCGTGCTCCACCGCCCACAGGCTCGCCAGCCGCCCGGCGTACATGGCGGCGAACGTGTCGCGCTCGGACCGGTTCTGGTGGGTGCCGGTGGCGCCCTGGGCCAGCACCTCGTCGAGGCGCCGCTGCGTCCGCTCGCGCAGCTCGTCGAGCCGGGCGTACAGGGCGGACACGTAGCGCTGTTCCCTGGCCAGCTCGCGTCGCCGGGCGGTGAGCCGGTCGCCGGGGTCTGTGGAAATCGGGTACTCCGGGCCTGTGGTGGTGCCCCGCGGCCGCCGCGGGGACGGGACGTGGTCGGGGCGCGTGGCGCGGCCCCAGGCGGTCACCACGGAGATTACCGCCTGTCCGCCCCGGTCACGGCCCGCCGCGGCCCGGCCGCCGGGTCAGTTCTGGGTGTCGAGGACCGACAGGTCCGGCGGGCGGTGCTCGTACGGCGTGCTGAGCACGACGGTGGTGCGGGTGGAGACGTTGGCGGCGGCGCGGATGCGCTGGAGCAGGTCCTCCAGGGCCTGGGGCGAGGCGACGCGGACCTTGAGGATGTAGCTCTCGTCGCCCGCCACGCTGTGGCAGGCCTCCACCTCGGTGAGGTGCTCCAGGCGCTGCGGCGCGTCGTCCGGCGCGGCCGGATCGATCGGTTTGATCGAGATGAACGCGGTGAGCGGGAGGCCGATCGCGTCGTAGTCGATCAGGGCGGCGTAGCCGCGGATCACGCCCCGTTTCTCCAGCCGGCGCACCCGCTGGTGCACCGCCGACACCGACAAACCGGTCTCGCGGGCGAGGTCGGTGAAGCTCATGCGGCCGTCCTTGGCCAGCAGTGTGATGATGCGGCGATCGATCTCCTCCACCCGACACACGGTATCGCCGCCGGCGGCGGTTTTCGGCCGCTTGCGGGTTATGGCCTGGACGCGACCGTATTCCAGGTCCTGATTCCAGGTCCTGTGCGGGCGTCAGGGGCGGCACGGATGCGGCGCCCTTTACTTTGTAGATCAAAAGCTACCGCCCGGAGGCGCGGGGGCCGGAGGGCCGGTCAAACCGCACCAAACAATCGGGTAGCAGGCGGAAAGAGGCGCATAACACGCCCGGCCCCGGCAAATGTCTCGGATTGACCATCTCGCCGTGGGGAGGACGATCCATGACCGTGGCCGGAACCAAGCAGGCGTCCGGCAAGGGCGCGACGATGACGGCCGAGGAGAAGGTGCGGGCCACCCGGGAGGACCGGCCCGAGCGCACCGCGCACGACCGCGACCTGTTCGCGCTCGACACTCCCGTGATGAGCCTGCGCATCCATCGCCCGCACCTGCGCCTGCCGCGGCTGTCGACCGAGCCGGCCGAGCGCGCCGCCCGGGCCGCCCGCGCCGCGCTGCCCCCGCCCGCCCGGCTCGCCTACTACGGCGGCCTCGGTGCGGCGGCGGCGCTCGGCGCGATCGAGTGGCCGGTGGCGGTCGCGATCGGCGTGGGGACCGCGATCGGGCAGCGCATGCGCCGCGGCGGTGAGCGCACCGAGCGCGCCCGGGCGACCGCGGACCGCCCCGCCGCGCCCCCCGCCTCCGGATCCCACCGCCAAGCAGGAGACGGCGGAGAGCTCACGGCGGCGCAGATCGGGCAAGGGCGGCGCCGCCGGCGAGGAGGGCCAGGGCTGACGGGCGGCCGAGGGGCGACGGCGGGCCGGGCCGGCGCCCCGCGCCGCCCTTCGTCATGCCGCGCCGCCCGGCGGCGCGGCGCCCGCCGCGGTCATGCGGCCCCGGCTCCACGGCGATGGCACGCCCGGACGGGCGATCAGGCGGCGGCCGTCACCAGGCGCGCACCGGCGTTGCGGAACACGCCGCTCAGCATCGCCTTGACGAGCTCCACCAGGAGCGCTTCCAGCAGCATCACGGCCGCCTTGGCGAGGAGGGATCCGAGGAAAGCTGGCACGGGGACCTCACAAAACGAACCGAATGGGTGTTATGTACATGTTTGTCCGTTCGGATGAGGCGCGGGGCGCGAGAAGGTGTCCGTTTGGTGAACAAACGGCGACGGCCGCATAGCGGGACGCCCCATTGCCCCGGGCCGCATCACCGCCCTCCCCCGTCCCTGCCGCCGCTCCCCGACCACCGTTCCCCCCGTCCCGGCCGGTCACGCCCGCCGGCGGCCGTGTGACGCCGCCCGCCCGCGTACCGCACTCACCCCCGCCCGCTCCCCCTGCCCCTGCTCTCGCCCGCCGCGCTCCGCCGCACGGCATGCCCGGGATGACAGCCACGGTGCGCACCCCGCCCCCTCACCCCCCGGCCACCGCCCCGCCACCGTCACGCCGCCGTCGCACGCCCCGGCCCCGCCACCTTCCCGGGATCGGCCCCGCCCAGCCGTACCGCCCCCCGCGATCCGCCTCCGCCACGCGCCGTTCCGGCCGGTCACGCGCCGGCCGTACCCGGTCTCGTCCCGAATCGAGTAATGCAGCAAAATGTTGACGGCCGTCATGAATGTGGCTAACTTTGCCGGCAGCCGAGAGAGTGAAGGGTGTAGGACGCATGCTCGAGAACAAGGTGGCGGTCGTCACCGGGGCTGGACGGGGCCTGGGGCGCGCGTACGCCAAGGCGCTCGCCGCCGCGGGCGCGGCCGTGGTGGTGAACGACATCGACGCGGACGTCGCCGAGGAGACCGTCTCCGAGATCACCAAGAACGGCGGCAAGGCCGTCGTCGAGGTGGGCCCCGTCGGTGAGACCGAGACCGCGCAGGCCCTCGTCGACCGGGCGGTGAACGAGTTCGGCCGCCTCGACGTGATGGTCACCAACGCCGGCGTGCTGCGCGACCGCACGCTGCGCAACGTCACCGACGAGGACTTCGACCTGGTGCTGCGCACCCACCTGCGCGGCACGTTCACCTGCGGCCGGGCGGCGTTCCTGCGCTTCCGCGAGCAGGGTGAGGGCGGCCGGCTCATCCTCGTCGGCTCCCCGGCCGGTCAGCGGGCCAGCTTCGGCCAGACCGCGTACTCCGCGGCGAAGGCCGCGATCGTCGGCATGGCGCGCACCTGGGCGGTCGAGTGCGCCAAGGCCAACGTCACGGTCAACGCGATCATCCCCACCGCGCTGACCCGGATGGTCGCCACCATCCCCGGCCTCGGCCAGCTGGTGGAGGAGGTCGAGAAGGGCGCCCCGGTGCCGCGCGACGTCCGGCTCCGCGGCCTGGGCACCCCGGAGGACGCGGCCGGCCTCGTCGTGTACCTCGCCTCGGACGCCGCCGCGCACATCACCGGCCAGGCGATCGGCATCGGTGGTGACCGCATCGCGCTGTGGTCGCACCCGTCCGAGGTGGTCAGCGCCGTCCGCGAGGGCGGCTGGACCGCCGAGGCGATCGCCGAGATCTTCCCGTCGGTGTTCGCGCCGCGGCTGCAGGAGTACCGCCCCGAGCCGCTGGAGATCCCGGGCCAGCAGAAGCCGGGGGCGGGCAAGTGAGCGCCGAGGCGAAGCCCGCGGGCCGCATCGACCCCGCCGGCCTCACCGCGATCGACGTGCACGTCCACGTGCACGCCTCGGTCCGCCGCGACAAGGGCGAGGTCGAGGAGCGGCTCAAGGACATGGCCGCCTACTTCAAGACGGACAGCATCGCGTCCACGGTCCACGAGGTGGCGGCGTACTACCGCGAGCGGAAGATGGCCGCGGTGGTGTTCGGGGTCGACAACATCCGCGACCCGAACAACGACCGGCAGCCGAGCAACGAGGAGATCGCCGAGCTCGCGGCCGAGCACTCCGACGTGCTCATCCCGTTCGCCAGCGTCGACCCCGCGCGCGGCCGGGCCGGCGTGGAGTGGGCCCGCCGGCTCATCACCGAGTACGGGGTGCGCGGCTTCAAGTTCCACCCGAACGCGCAGGAGTTCTACCCCAACGACCGGGCGGTCTACCCGCTGTACGAGGTGATCGCCGAGCACGGGTGCATCGCGCTCTTCCACACCGGCCAGACCGGGGTGGGCGCCGGCACCCGGGGTGGGGGCGGCATCCGCCTGAAGTACTCGAACCCGCTGTACCTGGACGACGTCGCGGTCGACTTCCCGGACATGCCGATCATCATGGCGCACCCCTCCTTCCCCTGGCAGGAGGAGGCGCTGTCGGTGGCGCTGCACAAGCCGCAGGTCTACATCGACCTGTCCGGTTGGTCGCCGAAGTACTTCTCGCCACTGCTTGTCCAATACGCCAACACCTTGCTCAAGCGCAAGGTACTGTTCGGTTCGGACTACCCCGTGATCACGCCGGACCGCTGGTTGGCGGACTTCGAGAAGATCGACATTCGGCCCGACGTACGGCCGCTCATCCTGAAGGAGAACGCCGCCCGGCTGTTCGGCCTGACAGGAGAGGGCTGAGATGGCGTCCCCCAACGAGAACCTCGCCACGCTCCTCGAGATCGTGGCCGACGTGATGGCCGACAAGCCCGCGATCGCGCACCGCGACCGGACGCTCACCTGGAAGGAGTACGACGAGCGCTCCGCCCGGCTCGCCCAGCATCTCGCCGATCGCGGCATCGGCCAGGGTTCGCGCGTCTGCATCGCGCTCTACAACGGGTTCGAGTACATGGAGGCGGTCTACGCGCTGATGAAGCTGCGGGCCGTCCCCGTGAACCTCAACTACCGCTACCGCGAGCGTGAGCTGCTGGAGATCCTCACCGACGCGAAGGCCGACGGTGTGATCTTCGACGCCGCCCTCGACGACCGGATGAGCGCGGTCGCCAAGGAGCTGCCCGGGCTCCGCCTGCTCCGCCTCGTCACCGACCAGTCCGGGGTGACCGACGACGACCCGTCCCGCTGGGAGGGCCTCGACGTCCGCGACTACGACGAGGCGGTGGCCTCGGCGGAGCCGATGCCGCGCATCGAGCGCTCCGGGCAGGACGAGTGGCTGCTGTACACCGGTGGCACCACCGGGCGCCCCAAGGGGGTGCGGAACAACCACCAGTGGCTGATCGGGGTCGTGGAGAACAACGGCCTCAAGCTGCTCGACCGCGAGGTCCCCGAGGACATCCGGGCGGACATGCCCCAGCTCGCCCGGGAGAACCTCGAGCACCCGCGCCGGCCGATCATGCTGGTGGCTCCCCCGCTCATGCACGCCGCCGGCCTGTACAGCGCGTTCGGCGCGATGCTCGCCTCCGGCACGGTGGTGTTCCTGCCGAGCCGGTCCTACGACCCCAAGCACATCCTCGAGCTCGTCCCCAAGCACCGGGTGACCGACATCTGCCTGGTCGGCGACGCGTTCGCCCGCCCCCTGGCCGACGCGCTCGACGAGGCGGCCGCCTCGGGCAAGCCGGCCGACATGAGCTCGCTGCTGCGCATCTTCAGCGTGGGCGTGGCCTGGACCCCCGAGGTGAAGCGGCGCCTGCTGCACCACATGGACATCGTGCTGCAGGACACGATCGCGGCCTCCGAGGGCGGCCCGTTCGCCGTCGGGTTCACCCGGCGTGGCCAGGAGGACATGAGCTCCAAGTTCGTGCTGTTCCCGGGCGCGCGGGTGGTCACCAAGGACGGCAAGGACGTGGTGCCCGGCTCCGGCGAGATCGGCTACCTCGCCGCGCCGGCCCAGGAGGACGCCGGCTACCTCGGTGACCCGGACAAGACCTCCGAGGTCTACAAGTACATCGACGGCAAACGGTACTGCGTGCCGGGCGACATGGCGATCCTCGAGGCCGACGGCACGCTCACCCTGCTCGGCCGCGAGGGCCGGGTGATCAACACCGGTGGCGAGAAGGTCTTCGCCGAGGAGGTGGAGAACGTCATCGTCACCCACCCGGACGTCGCGGACGCCAACGTGGTGGGCATGCCCGACGAGCGGTTCGGGCAGCGCATCGTCGCCGTGGTCGCGCTCAAGCCCGGCGCGACGCTCACCGCCGAGGACATCCGCGCGCACGTCGGCGCGAACCTGGCCGACTACAAGAAGCCCCGCGAGGTGGTGTTCGTGCCGGAGATCCGGCGCAGCCCCTCCGGCAAGTCCGATCTGACCTGGGCCCGCAAGGCCGTCGAGGAGTACCGCGCCAAGAACTCCTGACGGCCCGGCCGCCCAGGTGATCCTCTGGAAAGGAAGGAACGTTCAATGGCAGCCACCACCGCGGTCGGCGTTGAGGGCGTGAAGCAGCTCGCCGGCAAGCACGTCGGCTACAGCGAGTGGCTGGAGATCACCCAGGAGCGGGTGAACCTCTTCGCCGACGCCACCGGCGACCACCAGTGGATCCACGTCGACCCCGAGCGGGCCAAGCAGAGCCCGTTCGGCGGGCCGATCGCGCATGGGTACCTCACCCTGTCGCTGACCCCCTACTTCCTGCCCCAGATCCTCAAGATCGAGGGCTTCTCCATGGGGGTCAACTACGGCACCGACCGGGTGCGGTTCCCCTCCCCCGTGCCGGTGGGCAGCAAGCTGCGCTGCGGCGCCCAGGTCGACGAGGTCACCGAGATCGCCGGCGGCGTGCAGATGAAGCTGACCCTCACCTTCGAGGTGCAGGGCAGCGAGAAGCCGGCGTGCGTGGCCACGATCATCGTCCGGCACTACCTCTGAGCGGCGGCCCGCGGACGTCCCGGCCTTGCGGGGCGCCCGCCGGGGGCTCGGTACGCCGAGCCGTTTCGCCTGGGCCGGGCCCCGGTCGCGACCGTCTCCCGGAGGATGGTCGCGGCCGGGGCCCATTCACGTCCGCGCCCGCTCCGCCGTACCGCCGCCGGGGCGGTCAGCGGCCGAGCGGGATGCGGTCGAGCAGCGCGTCGACGACGGGGCGGGCCCGCTCCAGCAGGGTCGCGCGGCGGGCGAGGAACAGCCGCTCGGCCGGTACGGCGGGCCAGTCCGGCGGCAGGTGCCGCAGCGGGAGCCGGGGGTCCTGGCGGATGAGCAGCAGCCACTCGGCGGACATCAGCAGCAGGTGGGACAGCGGGTCCCCGCCGTCCGCCTCCGGGCCGGCAATCCCCCAGCGGTCGAGGAACGCCCGGTACCCCGCCGCGATCCGGTCGAGGTCCCAGGCGTCGTTGATCATCTCGTCGATGAGGGTGGGCGGCAGGGTGTGCGCGCGGAACGCCTTGACGTGCTCGACCACGTCGAGCCCGGCGAGCAGCTCGGCGACGTCCACCGGGTGCGGGGCGATCCACAGCCCGTTCTGCAGCGGGCCGAACCCCGCCCAGGCGAGGCGGCTGCGCAGCAGGTGCCGGTCGGCGCGGCGGGACTCGGGCAGGGAGAAGCCGAGCAGCGTCCAGGTGCCGTCCCACTCCCGGTTCACCGCCCGGCCGAGCCGGCGGCCGCCCTCCTGCAGCACGGCGGCGGCCTGGTCGGTGATCGCGAAGTAGACCCGCCTGCCCGACCGGTGCCGTTCGAGCAGCCCGCGGGCGGTCATCCGGGACAGGGTCGATCGGGCCGCGTGCTCGCCCACCCCCACCCGGCCGAGCACCTCGACGAGGCTGCCGGAGTAGACGGCGTGGCGGCGGTCGAGCATGTAGACGGCGCAGAAGGTGAGCATGAGCGCCTGCGGGCGCGGCGTGGGCGCCGCGGCCGGCGCGGCGGCGTTCGCGGCGGTGCCGGTGGCGTCCCGCGGCGGCGCGCCGCTGCCCCGCTCGCTCACCCGACCCCCTTTTTGTGCGGTTTGATGACGGCCGTCGCATTTTAGTCGAACTTAACGGAGGATGCCCAGCCGGCGACCGTACGGCGGGGCGCGGGCGGCGCGGGCCGGAAACCGCGGGCCGGAAACCGCGGGCCGGAAACCGGGGGCCGGAAACCGGGGGCCGGAAACTGGGGGCCGAAACTGTCGGTGCCGTCTGCCAGGATCGCCCTTATGACGACGTCAGGCAGGCCGCTGGAGGACAAGGTCGCGCTGGTCGCGGGGGCGACCCGGGGCGCGGGGCGGGGCATCGCGATCGAGCTGGGGGCGGCGGGGGCGACCGTCTACGTCACCGGCCGCTCCTGGCGCGGCGGGCGCTCGGAGATGAACCGGCCCGAGACGATCGAGGAGACCGCCGAGCTGGTCGCCGCGGCCGGCGGCGAGGCGATCCCGGTCCGGGTCGACCACCTCGAGCCGGACCAGGTGCGGGCGCTGGTCGAGCGCATCGAGCGCGAGCGGGGGCGGCTCGACGTGCTCGTCAACGACATCTGGGGCGGCGAGCTGCTGTTCGAGTGGCACTCGAAGCTGTGGGAGCACTCGCTGGAGAACGGCCTGCGCATCCTGCGGCTGGCGGTCGACACCCACATCATCACCAACCACTTCGCGCTGCCGCTGCTGCTGCGGCGGCCGGGCGGGCTGGTGGTCGAGGTCACCGACGGCACGGCCGAGTTCAACCGGGAGAACTACCGGAACTCCTTCTTCTACGACCTGGCGAAGGTGTCGGTGAACCGGATCGCGTTCGCCCTGTCGAAGGAGATCGCCGAGCACGGGGCGACCGCGGTGAGCCTCACCCCGGGCTGGCTGCGCTCGGAGATCATGCTCGAGCACTTCGGCGTCACCGAGGACAACTGGCGCGACGCCCTCGAGCGCGAGCCGCACTTCGCCATCTCCGAGACGCCCCGCTTCGTCGGCCGCGCGGTGGCCGCGCTCGCCGCCGACCCCGACGTGCACCGGTGGAACGGCAGGTCGCTCTCGAGCGGCGGCCTCGCCCAGGTGTACGGCTTCACCGACCTCGACGGCAGCCGCCCCGACGCCTGGCGGTACATCGTGGAGGTGGAGCAGGCCGGCAAGCCCGCCGACGTCACCGGCTACCGCTGACCGCGCATCCCGGCCCGGCGGTGCCGCGAGGCCGCCGGGCCGCCCCTGCGGCCCCGGACACGGCGCCGATGATCGCGGAACCTATCATGCGGGGTACGTCATGCGGGGGACGCGGACGAGGCCGACGGGAGGCCGGAGATGACCGTTTCCACGGCGGACCTGTACGACGAGCGCGGCGACGAGCTCGACTCCTGTGACCTGCAGCTGCGCCAGTACGGCGGGCGTTCGGCGTTCAGCGGCCGGATCGTCACGGTCCGCTGCTTCCAGGACAACGCCCTGGTCCGGTCGGTGCTGGCGGAGCCGGGCGAGGGCCGGGTGCTGGTCGTCGACGGCGGCGGCTCCCTGCACACCGCGCTCATGGGCGACGTCATCGCCACCATGGCGGTGGAGAACGGCTGGTCCGGCGTGGTGATCAACGGCGCCGTGCGCGACGTGGCCGCGCTGCGCAGGCTCGACCTCGGCATCAAGGCGCTCGGCTCCAACCCGCGCAAGAGCGCCAAGACCGGCGCCGGGGAGCGCGACGTCCCGGTCACCTTCGGCGGCGTCACCTTCCACCCGGGCGCGGAACTGTTCAGCGACGACGACGGCATCCTCGTCACCCGCGTCTGACGGCGAGCGCGCCATCGCCCGCGTCACCGCCGGCCGGGGCCGGTTCCAGGGGTGCCGGAGGCGGTGGGGACGCCGTGCCGCGTGGCGGGGTCGGGCGCCGCGTCCGTGGCCGGGGCCTCGGCGGTGACGACGCGGTGGCGGTCGTCGAGGCGGCGGGTGAGGCCGAGCGCGTCGAGGTGCTCCAGCAGCGGGATCACCACGCGGCGGCTGGTGCCGAGCGCGGTGCGGGCGTCGGCGGCGGTGAACGGCTGCGGCAGCCGGGCGAGCACCCGGGCGGCGGCGGTGTCGGCGCCCGCGGGCAGCACCACCCCGTCGCGCAGGCGCAGCAGCACCCCGGCCCGGGCGGCGAGCGCGATCGCCCGGGCGTTCAGGCCGAGCCGCGCCAGCTGCTCCGCGTCCGGCGCCCGGTACGGCGCGGCGGCGAGCTCGCGGCGCAGCCGGTCGACCGCGGCCGCGACCGGTGCGGGCAGGCCGGCGCCGACGATGCGGCCGCCGTCCACCCGCAGCGGCGGCCGCTCCCGCACCAGCGCCTCCACCAGCCCGCGGCACGGCAGGCCGAGGGCGGCGCGCGCCGCGTCGACCGGCAGCCCGGGCTCGGCGGCGGCGAGCGCGCCGAGCCGCTCGGCGAGGCGCGCCCACAGCTCCGGGTCGACGAGCCAGCCCTCGGCCTCCGGCGCGGCCAGGCCGCCGAGATCGCAGCCGCTCGCGGCGAGCTCGGCGCGGCGCGCCACCCCGCGCCAGGCGAGCACCGTGGCGGCGTCCGGCAGCCGCGGCCCGCCCGCGTAGCGGGCGAGCTGCGCGGCGCGGCGCCGCCCGGCCCCGCCGCGGCGCAGCTCGGGCGGGCGCACGTCGAGCACGACCACCCCGGCGATGGGGCGGCCCGAGCAGCGCAGCAGGGCCCGGTCGCCGATCCGCAGCGGCAGCGGCCTGCCGAGGGTGAGCCGTGCGGTGCCCGGGCCGAACGGCCGCACCCGCACCGGCACCGCGGCCGAGCCGATGTGCAGCACCGCCTCGCGCGGCGGCCGCTCCCCCGCGCCGTGCCGTACGTCGACGGTGTCGGTCTCCACCCAGGCGCCGGGGGTGAGCAGGGTCATGCCGCGGGCCGCCCGGTCGCGGTCGACGCCGCGCAGGTTCACCGCGACCCGCGCGGTCGCCTCGACCCGGTCGGCCGGCTCGCCGAGGGTCTGCAGCGCCTTGACCCGCACCGGCTCGCCGCCGAGGTCGAGCACGTCGCCGACGCGCAGGGTGCCCGCGGCGAGGGTGCCGGTGACGACGGTGCCCGCGCCGGTGACGGTGAACGCCCGGTCGATCCACAGCCGCACCGGGGCGTGCACGTCGGGCGGCGGCAGGCCGGCGACGAGCCGGTCGAGCGCGTGCCGCAGCCGGTCGAGGCCCGCGCCGGTGCGGCCGCTCACGGCGACCGCGGGCCAGGCGGTGTGCTCGCGGGCCGCGGCGAGCGCGGGCCCGGGGTCCATCAGGTCGGTGCGGGTGACCACGAGCAGCCCGTGCCGTACCCCGAACGCCTCGATCGCCTCCCAGTGCTCCTGGGACTGGGCCTGCCAGCCCTGGTCGGCGGCGACCACGAACATCACCGCGGGCACCGGCCCGACCCCGGCGAGCATGTTGCCGACGAACCGGACGTGCCCCGGCACGTCGACGAACGCCACCCGCTCCCCCGACGGCAGGTCGGTCCAGGCGAACCCGAGGTCGATCGTCATGCCCCGGCGCCGCTCCTCGGCCCAGCGGTCCGGGTCGACGCCGGTGAGGGCGCGCACGAGCGTGGACTTGCCGTGGTCGACGTGCCCCGCGGTGGCGATCACCTGCATCCCTGCACCCCCGGCCCGGTCGCGTGCGGTGCGGTGGCGGAGGCGTACGGGAATCGAACCCGCCGGCGACGCGGCGCGCCGCCCATTGGTTTTGAAGACCAAGGGGACCACCAGGAACCCTGACGCCTCCGGGCCGCTCCCCGCTTCTTTCCCGGGGGCGCGGATCAAACCCGAAGCGGGCGGGTTCAGGCGGTGGCGGCGGCCCGGGCGAGGCGGCGGTTGGTGGCCTCGAGCTGGGCGAGCGTGGTACGGCGCAGCCGCTCGGCCTGCTCCTCGGTGAGCCGGTCGGCGACCAGGCCCCAGTGCAGCGCGACCCGGTCCCCCGGCCGCACGTCGGGGACGAAGGCGTGCCCGTCGACGGCGAGCGTCGCCTCGCCCTCGCGCGGCTCGGACAGCGACAGCCGCACCCCGTCCCACAGCAGGCGGCGGCTGCGCACCCGCACCCGCCCGGCGTCCGGCCGGTCCAGCACGGTGCCCCAGTTGATGCGGCAGCCGTCGAGCACCCGCAGCGGATGGTCGCCGGCGCCCGCGCCGAGCAGCCGCGACCAGGGGTAGACGCCGAACACGTGGAAGCAGTGGTTGGGCGCGGCCTCCTCCACCAGCTCGGGGGTGAGGTGCCGCCAGTAGTGCCCGGCCTGGGCGCCGATCTCGGCGAGCAGCTCCGTGCCGAAGGCCCGCCCATCGACGGCGTCGCCGAGGCCGCCGCCGATCCAGTAGGCGTCCACCACGCGCTCATCGAGCGGGTCGGCGGCCCCGGTGAGCCGGGCGAGGATCCGCAGGTACGGCCAGGCGCCGGTGAAGGCGCGGGCGACCTCGCGCACCCGGGCCGGGTCGCCGCCGCCCGCGCCGCACTCGAGCAGGATGCGCGACTGCGCGGGCCCGCAGTAGCCCAGGTCGTTGGGGGCGTAGGCGTAGCGGGCGAACAGCCGCTCCCCGGCGAAGCCGGTCGCGGTGGTCATCGCCCGCCGCCCCGGCCGACGAGCTGGGCGGCCTCCCGGTGCATGCGGCCGTAGTTGTAGTAGGCCGCGCAGGCGCCCTCCGGGGAGACCATGCAGGTGCCGATCGGGGTCTCGGGGGTACAGGCGGTGCCGAACACCTTGCACTCCCACGGCTTGATCACGCCCTTGAGCACCTCGCCGCACTGGCAGGCCTTGGGGTCGGCGACCCGCACGCCCGGCATGTCGAACCGCTGCTCGGCGTCGAACTCGGCGAACGCGGGGGCGAGCCTGAGCGCGCTCTGCGAGATGAACCCCAGGCCGCGCCACTCGAAGTGGGGCCGCAGCGCGAAGGTCTCGGCCATCAGCCGCAGCGCCTGCGGGTTGCCCTCCTCGCGCACCACCCGCGCGTACTGGTTCTCCACCTCGCACCGGCCCTCGCGGATCTGCCGCAGCAGCATGGCGACGGCGGCGAGGATGTCGAGCGGCTCGAACCCGGCGACCACGAGCGGCTTGCCGTACACCTTAGGCACGAACTCGTAGGGGCGGGTGCCGACGACGGTGGAGACGTGGCCGGGGCCGAGGAACCCGGACAGGCGCAGGTCGGGCGACTCGAGGATCGCCTTGATCGGCGGGACGATCGTGACGTGGTTGCAGAAGACGGAGAAGTTCTTCACCCCGAGGTCGCGGGCGCGCACCAGGGTGACGGCGGTGGACGGGGCGGTGGTCTCGAACCCGACGGCGAAGAACACCACCTGCTTTTCCGGGTTGTCGACGGCGATGCGCAGCGCGTCGAGCGGTGAGTAGACGAACCGGACGTCGGCGCCCCGGGCCTTGGCCTCCAGCAGGCTGCCGCGGCTGCCGGGCACCCGCATCATGTCGCCGAACGTGGTGAAGATGACGTCCGGCTGTTCGGCGAGCCACAGCGCGTCGTCGACCCGGCCCATCGGGATGACGCAGACCGGGCAGCCGGGGCCGTGCACCAGCTCGACGTTCTCGGGCAGCAGGTGCTCGATGCCGTGGCGGTAGATGGTGTGGGTGTGGCCGCCGCACACCTCCATGAACTTGAAGTGGTCCGATCCCGCAAGCTCGGCGATGGCGGCCACCAGGGCGCGCGCGGCGGCGGGGTCGCGGAACTCGTCCACGAAGCGCATCGGCATCTCCTTTGGTGCGTGGGTTCGCCGCGGATCGGCTCCGGGCGGTGGTCGGTGTCGGGGGGTGCGGTGGCGGCGGGCCGCGGGTCGCCGCTAGACGATCGCCGTGGAGTCGAACGCCTCCAGCTCGTCCTGGTAGGCCTGGCCGAGTTTGCGCATGGCGTCGAGGGTGAGCGCGGCCTCCTCCTCGTCGATCTTGGCCATGGCGAAGCCGACGTGCACCAGCACCCAGTCGCCGGGGCCGAGCTGCTGGTCGGCGAGGAGCCGCACGCTGATCGTGCGGCGCACGCCGCTCACCTCGACCTTGGCCAGGTGCTGCCCGGGGTCGACGATCTCGACGACCTTGCCGGGAATGCCCAGACACATGTGACGCCCCCTTGTGTTCGCGTACGGCTAGCAGATGCGCGGCAGCGGATCGCCGACGAGCATGTCCACGATGCGGGTGCCGCCGAAGTCGGTGCGCAGCGCCACCGTGGCGGCGGGCTGCTCGGTGATCTCGCCGATGATCGCGGCCCCGGCGCCGAGCGGGTGATCGCGCAGCGCGGCGAGCGCGGCGTCGGCCTCGTCCGCGGGCACGACGGCGAGGAAGCGGCCCTCGCAGGCGACGTAGAGCGGGTCGATGCCGAGCATCTCGCAGGCGCCCGCCACGCCGGGGGCGATGGGCAGCCGGGACTCCTCGAGCACCACCCCCAGGCCGGTGTCGCGGGCGAGCTCGTTGCACACGGTGCCGACGCCGCCGCGGGTGGGGTCGCGCAGCCACCGGGTGTTCGGGGCGGCCTCGAGCAGGGCCTCGGCGAGGTGGTTGACCGGCGCGGTGTCGGAGACGATGTCGCTCTCGATGCCTAGGTCGCCGCGGGCGAGCAGCACGGCCATGCCGTGGTCGCCCATGGTGCCGGACAGCAGCACGCGATCGCCGGGCCGTACCCGGTCGGCGGCGAGGGTACGGCCGGCCGGGATGACGCCGACCCCGGCGGTGGTGATGAACAGGCCGTCGGCGGCGCCGGAGGCGACCACCTTGGTGTCGCCGGTGACGATGCGCACCCCGGCGGCGCGGGCCGCCTCGGCCATGTCGGCGGCGATCTGCTGCAGGTCGGTGACGGGCAGGCCCTCCTCGATGACGAACGCCGCGGAGATCCACTGCGGGCGGGCGCCCATCATGGTCAGGTCGTTGACGGTGCCGTGCACCGCCAGGTGGCCGATGGAACCGCCGGGGAAGCGCAGCGGGTGCACCACGAACGCGTCGGTGCTGAACGCGAGGCGTTCGCCGGTGGGCAGCTCGAGCACGGCGCCGTCGCCGCGCCGGTCGAGCTCGGTGTCCGTGAAGGCCTCGAGGAACACCGCGTCGACGAGCGCGGCCGAGGCCTTGCCGCCCGCGCCGTGGGCGAGGGTGACCACCTCCTCGTGCAGCCGGGGGCGGCGGCGCCGGAAGGCGTCGATGCGCTCCAGCACCTGGTCCTCGGTGAACCTCGGCCCGCGCCGCCCGTTCGCGGCGGCCGGGGCCGTGCCGTTCGTGCCGCCGGCCGCGGCGCCCGTCGTGCTCGTGGCGTGCTTGTCGTCCACGTCCTGCCTCACCGTCGTTCCGTTGCCTTCGCTGGTCATCGCGGCCCTCCCCCGTTGTGCCGGGCGGCGAGGTGGCGCTGCACCGCGGCCCACAGCCGGTGGCCGAGCAGGGCCTGGGACTCCTGGATGCGGTGCACGCTCTGGGAGCGCACCACGAAGCAGGCGTCGACCGTGCCCTCGGCGGCGAAGGCGCCGCCGTCGTACCCGGCGAACCCGATCGTGTACAGGCCGCGGCGGCGCGCCTCGGCGAGCGCCGTGGTCAGGTCGGCGGAGTTGCCGCTGGTGGACAGCGCCACGGCGATGTCGCCGTCCCGGGCCCGGGCGATCAGCTGCCGGGAGAAGATCAGGTCGAAGCCGACGTCGTTGCCGAGGGCGGTGACCACGGCCTCGTCGGCGGCGAGCGACCAGGCGGGCAGCGGCCGCACCCCCTCGGCGGCGGGCTCGGCGGCGGGCGGCCGGGCGAACAGGGCGGCGAGGGTGGCCGCGTCGGTGGCGCTGCCGCCGTTGCCGAACACGTACATGCGGCCGCCCGCGGCGAACCGGCGGGCCATCTCGGCAGCGGCGGTCTCGATCAGGCCGGCGCACTCGGCGAGGGTGCGGCGCCGCAGCGCGGCGCTCTCGGCGGCCTTCGCCCGGGCCGACTCGGCGAGGTCGGCGAGGAGCCGGTCGGCGTCGCGCTCCTCGGCCTCGAGGAAGGGATAGAGGAATCCGGTGTCCGAGCTCATCGTGGTCCTTTCCCGCTCGGCCGTACACGGTGGACGTCCCGCCGCGCGGTGCCGGGACGCGGGGCGGGGTGCGGCGTCGTCATCGGGTGGCCTCCTCGTCGTCGAGGCGGGTGATCGCCGCGCCGGCGTGCACGAGCAGCAGGTCGCCGGGGGCGACCGGGCCGACGAGGGTGGTGTCGACGGTCTCCTCGCCGGTGGCGGTGCGCACCAGGGTGCCGCCGAGGTCGCCGGCCGGGCCGATCACCTCGGCGAGGCGGCCCTCGTCGGAGCAGGTGACGCACACCCCGCCGGCGCAGTCGCCGCCGGCGTCGGGGGTGAGCAGGCCGGGGTGCTCGAAGCAGACGTGGGTGAGCTCCCACAGCAGGTGGTAGCGGAGCACGAACCGGCCGGTGGCGGGGGTGAGCGGGTCGTCCTCGTCGACCCACAGCACGTGGTCGGCGGCGCCGGCCGGGGGCCGGGGGCCGTGGCCGATCCACAGCGTGGTGGCGCCCCAGGCGGGGGCGCGGCGCATGATCGACCGTACCCGCGGGTCGCCGGCGGCGGCGATGGCGACGATCACGTCGCCGGGCCGTACCGCGAGGCGGGCCTGGCCGACCGGGTCGGGGCCGGTGAGCGCGACCGCGGGCAGCGCGCGTTTGCCGACGATGACCGGGTGGACGAACTCGACCGCGACGTGGTGGGCGTGCGGCTCCCAGGCGGGGGCGACGCACCACAGCGTGGCCCCGGCGGCAAAGCGGCGGGCGAGGGTGAGCGCGGCGGCGGCGAGGTCCTTGGCGCCGGTCTCGTCGAGCAGGACCTCGTCCCGCTCGGGTACCGCGGTGTTCACGGTCACTTGGTCACTCCCGTGGTGGTGGGCTCGGCGGCCGGGGCGTCGATGATCGCGAACTCGCGCATCAGGTCGAGGGTGGCCTTGGCCTCCTGCTCGTCGAGCCGGGTGAGGGCGAACCCGGCGTGGGCGAGGATGTGGTCGCCGACGGCCAGGTCGGGGAGGTAGGCGAGGCACACCTTGCGCAGCTCACCGGCGAAGTCGGCGCGGGCCATCCGTGCGCCGTTCTCCTCCCACACCTCGACGATCCTTCCGGGGATGCCGAGACACATCGTCATTCCTCCTTCGCGTTCACGCGCAGGGCCGCCACGGCCGCCTGGCCCAGGGCGAGGCCGCCGTCGTTGGGGGGCACGACGCGGTGGGTGAGCACCTCGAAGCCCGCCGCGCGCAGCCGGTCGCGGCAGGCGCGCAGCAGCAGCACGTTCTGGAACACGCCGCCGGTGAGCCCCGCGAGCCGGACGCCGTGGGCGCGGCCGATGGCGGTCACGGCCTCGGTGACCGCGTCGGCGACCGCGCGGTGGAAGCCGGCCGCGAGCGCCGCCGCGGGCACGCCGGCGCGCAGGCCGGCGACCAGGCCGTGCAGCAGCGGGGCCGGGTCGAGCACGCCGTCGGCGCCGACCGCGATGCGCAGCGGCGGCACGGTGCCGTCGCCGGGGGCGGCGTCGGCGGCGGTGGCGGCGAGCGCCTCCAGCTCGAGCGCGGCCTGCCCCTCGTAGCTGATGCGGTGCCGTACCCCGAGCAGGGAGGACACCGCGTCGAACAGCCGCCCCATGCTCGTGCAGCCGGCGCAGCCGATGCCGCGGTCGAGCTGGGCGCGGACCACCTTCAGCTCGGCGTCGGTGCAGGCGGCCACGCACGGCAGGTCCGCCTCCCACGGGATGCCGGCCGCGTCCAGGTGGGACAGCGCCATGCGGCAGGGGTTGCGCACCCCGGCGTCGCCGCCCGGCAGCGGCACGGCGCGCAGGTGGGCGGCCCGGGTGAAGCGGTGGGCGTCGGCCTCGACCAGCAGGATCTCGCCGCCCCACACCTGGCCGTCGAGGCCGTGGCCGGTGCCGTCGAAGGTGACCGCGACGCACGGCTCGCCGAGCCTGCCGTGCTCGGCCAGCAGGGAGACGGCGTGGGCGTGGTGGTGCTGGACGAGGTGGACCGGGCGGCCGTCCGCGTTGCGCTCGGCCCAGGCGCGGGTGAGGTAGCCGGGATGGGTGTCGGCGGCCAGGTGCTCGGGGGCCGCCCCGTAGAGGGCGGTGAGCTGACCGGTGGCGCGTTCGAAGGCGCGCAGCGTCTCCAGGCTGCCCATGTCGCCGACGTGCGCCGAGGTGAAGGCGTGCTCGCCGGAGGTGACGCAGAAGGTGTTCTTCAGCTCCCCGCCGACGGCGAGGATCGGCGGAGCCGGGCGGCCGAGCCGTACCGGGAGCGGGGCGTAGCCGCGGGAGCGGCGGATCGGCAGCTCGTGGTCGTCGACGACGCGCACCACCGAGTCGTCGCACGGCACGTGGATCGGCCGGTCGTGGGTGAGCACCGCGTCCGCCAGGCGGGGCAGCCGGGTGCGGGCGTCGGCGTCGTCGAAGCAGATCGGCTCGTCGGAGACGTTCGCGCTGGTGAGCACGAGCACGTCCGGCACGGCGGTGTCGTGGCCGGGCACCGGGGCGAACAGCAGGTGGTGCAGCGGCGAGTTCGGCAGCATCACGCCGATCAGCGGGTTGCCCGGGGCCACCAGCGGGGAGACCGGGGCGTCGGGGCGGCGGCGCAGCAGCACGATCGGCCGGGCCGGGCCGGTGAGCGCGGCCTCCTCGGCGGGGCCGATCTCGGCGAGGCGGCGGGCCGCCGCCAGGTCGCGGGCCATGACCGCGAACGCCTTGCCGGACCGGTTCTTGCGCTCGCGCAGCAGCCCGACCGCGCGGTCGCTGTGCGGCAGGCAGGCCAGGTGGTAGCCGCCGATGCCCTTCACCGCCACGACCTGCCCGGCGGCGAGCGCCCGCTGCGCGGCGGCGAGCGCGGCGTCGGTGCCGGTCACCGGCTCCCCGCGGTACGGCGTGCCGTGGAACGCCAGCCGCGGCCCGCAGTCGTGGCAGCACAGCGGCTGGGCGTGGAACCGCCGGTCGCGCGGGTCGTGGTACTCGGCGGCGCACGCCGCGCACATCGGGAAGGCGGCCATCGTGGTGGCGGCCCGGTCGTAGGGCAGCTCGCGGATGATGGAGAAGCGGGGGCCGCAGTTGGTGCAGGTGATGAACGGGTGCCGGTAGCGGCGGTCGGCCGGGTCGAACAGCTCGCGCACGCAGTCGTCGCACGGCGCCACGTCCGGGGAGACGAGGGTGCGCGCCCCGTCCGCCTCGCGGCTCTCGGCGATGCGGAAGGCGCGGTCGGCCGGGTCGACGGGCAGCTCCCGCTCGTGCACCGCGGTGATGCGGGCGAGCGGGGGCGCCTCGGCGCGCAGCCGCCACAGCAGCGTCTCGACGTCCGCCTCGGGTCCCTGGGCCTCGATGAACACCGAGCGGGAGTCGTTGCCGACGAACCCGGCGAGGCCGAGCTCGGCGGCGAGGCGGTAGACGAACGGCCGGAACCCGACCCCCTGCACCACGCCCTCGACCGTGATCCGCCGCCGGGTGAGCGCGGCGGGCGGGCGCTCGAACGCCGAAGGCGTCCGTGTTCCGCTCATGCTCGCCTCCCGGGCGCCTGCCGATGTGTGCCGCATCCGGACCGCCCGGAGGCCCCTGCAGAGTAGCTGACCTGCGGCGTTATGGGAACCGGGCGGGTCCTACCGACCCTAACCCGCATCCGCGCCGTCCCGGCGTATCGACGCGCGCCGGACATCCGGCGATTCGTCGCGCTCATCCGCGCCTCCAGATCATGACGCGGTTGTTGCCCGAGTCGGCCACGGCGAGCAGGTCGCCGTGCAGGCGGATGCCGTACGGCCAGCAGAGCGTGTCGGGGGCGACCGCCGACCAGCGGTTTTCGCCGCCGTCGGCGAAGGTGGGCTGGCCGAGCACCGCGTCGGCCGGGCCCGCGGCCTGCCCGTCACCCGGCGCGCGCGGCAGGTCGTGCCAGAGCAGGACGCGGTTGTTGGCGGTGTCGGCGACCGCCAGCCGCGGCCGGTCCCCGTCGGGGCCGGTGGAGACGGCGTAGGGGAAGCGCAGCCGGTCGGGCCGCTGCGGGCCGTAGGGGAACTCGGCGGTGCTGTGGAAGTCGGGCTGGCCGAGCACCAGGTCGGCGTCCCGGTCGGCCTCCGGGTGGGGGTGCCAGCCGAGCACGCGGTGGTTCCCGGCGTCGGCGACGAGCAGCAGGTCGCCGGTCCCGGCGATGTCGTGGGGCCAGCGGAAGCTGCGCGGCCCGGCGCCCTCGCCGCGGTTCTCCTCGCGGGCCTGCGGGCCGGGCTGGCCCAGCACCAGGTCGGCGGGCCGGTCCGGCGAGTCGGGGATGCCGCCCGACCAGCCGAGCACGCGCCGGTTGCCGGTGTCGGCGACGTAGAACCGGCCGCCCGCCACGGCCACGCCGTACGGCCAGTACATGGTGACGGCCGAGCAGTCCCCGCCGCGGTTCGGCTCGGCGGCGGACGGATCCGGCTGGCCGAGCACGAGGTCGGGCGGCCGCCCCGAGTCCTCCGGCACCCGGTCCCAGACGAGCACCCGGTGGTGCCAGGCGTCGGCGACCACGAGCCGGCCGTCGTGCACGAGCACCCCGGTGGGCAGGTGCATGCCGTGCTCGGGGCCGCGCCCGCCCGCGGCCGGGCCCTCGCTCTCGCCGTCCGGCTGGCCGAGCACCACGTCGGCGGGCGCGCCGTCACGTTCGGGCACGCCGTGCCAGATGAGCACCCGGTGGTTGCCGGAGTCGGCGACGACCAGGTACCGGTCGTCGAGGTACACGCCGCGCGGCGCGTACAGCCAGGCCATGGTCGGGTGGGCCGGGGGCAGGGCGAGCCCGCCGGGGGCGGGGGCGCCGATCCACACGTGCGGCCGCCACCCGCCCGACGGGTCGGCCCCGCCCCGCGCGCCGGGGCCGGGGCGGGCGGCGGTGGAGACCGAGACGCGTACCGTCCTCATCCGGCCTCCCCTTCCGCGGCCGTCGCCCGGATCCACACCTCGCCGCCGGCGACGCGCACCGGCAGCGGGCGCAGCGCGGCGCCGGGCAGGCTGAGGCACTCGCCGCTGCGGGCGTCGTAGCACAGGCCGTGCCAGGGGCAGGTGAGGGTGCCGTCCTCGGCGTCGACGAGCGCGGCATCCAGCGGCAGGCCCTGGTGGGCGCAGGCGTTGACGTAGGCGGTGATCCGGTCGGCGAGGCGGACCACGATCACCTCCACCTCCTTCTCCCCGGCGGTGAGCCGCATCGGGGTGACCTCGCCCTGCGGCACCTGGTCGACGGGCATGGTCCGCACCCACCCCTCGGCGGCGGAGGGGGCGTCGGGGCGGCCGGCCCGGATCGCGGTGAGCGGGATGAACGTGGCCGCGGGCCGGGTCGGGGCGTACTCGACCCGGTGGACGGCGGGCACGGCGTCGACGATCGCCCGCTCCACCGTGTCGCGCAGCACCGCGGCGGCGCCCGAGCAGGCCGGGCCGCCGCCGTCGAGGCGGACGCGGGCGACGCCGTCCTCGACCGCGACCAGCTCGGCGTCGGCGCCCTGCTCGCGCAGCCAGGGCCGCAGCCCGGCGAGGACGCGGGCCGTCTCGGTGGCCGGGTCGGGGCGGATGATCCCGTGGAGCATGAGCAGCATGCGCACCTCGGGCTCGTCGACGAGGGCGAACAGCAGCTCGCGGGCGCGGTCGTCGGCGCGCATGCGGCGCACGATGGTGACGAGCCCGGCGCGGTGCACCGCCTCGACCGCCTGCCGCAGCTCCTCGGCCGCCCTGCGCGCGGGCTCGTCGAGTTCGGCGACGCGGCGCGCGGCCTCGTCGACCCGCGCGGCGAGCTCGGTGATGTCCGGCCCGGTGGGGCCGGGTGTGGTGGCCGGTCCGGCCTGCGGGGTCGTGGTCATCGGGTCGTCCTCTCCGGTCATCCGTAGCGCTCGGCCCGGTCGAGGGCCTCGATCACCTTGGCGGCGAGCAGGTCGGCGAAGGCCGCCTTGGCGAGCCGTACCAGCACGTCGGCCACGGTGCCCTCGCCGGAGAAGGCGATCGTGCGGGTGGGCAGGGCGCGCAGCACGAACGCGGCGCCGTCGGCGTCGTCGAGGCAGAACTCGGCGAACAGCGCGTCGACGAACTCGCCCAGCCACACGCCCTCGCCGTCGGGGTCCTCGCGCAGCCGCCGCAGCGCCTCGGCGTGGCCGCCGCACCGCTGCACGGCGCGTTCGGCGAGGCGGTCGGCGGCGGTGAGCAGCAGCACGTCGAACTGCTGGCGCTGGTAGAGGTCCACGGCTATCCGCCCGCCCTGGCGACGGCGGCCTGCCGGGTGACGCCGTCGAGCAGCTCGCGCACGGTGCGTGCCGCCTCGGCCTCGCCGCACTCGGTGAACAGCGCCTCGGCCTCGGCGAGCTTTTCGGCGGCCGGGTCGAACATGCCGAGGTGGGCCAGGGCGTTGCCCTGGTTGGCCAGCACCCGGGCCCGGCCGGCCGGGTCGGCCCTGCGGTCGCGCACCGCGAGCACCTCCTCGTACAGCTCGACCGCCTCGACGAGGTTGTCGGCCTGGTGGGACGAGGGGGCGTAGACGAGGGCGTTGGCGAGGTTGAGCTGGGTGCTCGCCCACTCGGCCGGGTGGGTCTCGCGGGTGTAGACGGTGAGCGCGGCGCGCAGCGACCGCATCGCGACCGCCACCCGGAGCCGGTCGGAGGCCTGCCGCATCGGCATGGTGAGGTAGGCGGCGCCGAGGTTGGCGTGCGCCGCGGCCCACACCTGCGGCGCCTCGGCGCAGGTGACGAGCTGCAGCGCGGCGTGGTAGTGGGGTACGGCACGGCCGGTGGCGGCCGGGTCCTCGGCGGCCCGGTGGTGCAGCGCGAGCCCGAGCGCCAGGTGCAGCTCGGCCCGGCCGATCCGCAGGTCGGTGCCGTCGACCAGGCGCAGCGCGCGTTCCAGCGCGGCGATCACCTCGGGTGTGGCGCCCTCGGTGTCCTTGCGGATGGTCGCGGCGGAGCCGAGCAGCACCCCGGCGAGCGGGGCGGCCTCCTCAGGCACGTGCCCGGCGGCCTGCTCGAGCAGGCCGGCGGCGCGGGCCGGCTCGCCACGGCCGAGGGCGTGGCTCGCCTGGGCGGCGAGCACGAGCGCGGCGACCTCGCCGTCGGCGCCGCCGAGCGCGGGCGGCTCGGGGGCGCGGCCGACGGTGAAGGCGACCACGTCGGCGAGCACCCCGTACGGCTCGCCGAGCGCCTGCCGCAGCGCGGCGGGGTCGTCGGCGTCGGGGTCGATGACGAAGCGGTTGTACCGGGTGACCGGGTCGTCGCCGGCGAGGTGGGCGAGCGCGCCGTCGGTGTCGCCGGCGAAGGCGAGCTCGTGGGCGCGCAGCGCCGCCGGCCAGGTGCGGGGCAGTCGTCCGGCGACCAGGTCGCGCCGGGCGGGCTCGGTGTCCGGCCCGGGGGGCACGAGCAGGAACCCGGCCGGGAGCGGGAACGCCCCGATCGGCTGCGGCCGGGCGGGCGGCTCGGTGCCGCCCCCGGTCGCGGTGCGGCCCGGGGCCGGTCCGGTGGTGGTTCGCTCGGCCATGCCACGCCCTTTCACGTGATCCGCGGCGTCCGCCTGGGTGGTCTCGGTCATACGGGCCGCCCCTCCGGGGTGAGGGGGATGCGCAGGGCGCCGTGGGCGTCGTCCCAGATCGCGGTGCGCACCCCGGCGACGGTGAGGCCGTCGAGCGCGTCGCGGACGGCGAGGCGGCGGCCGCCGTCCGTGCAGTCCTCCAGCGGCAGCTCGCCGGGCCGCGCGGGCCCCGCCGGGCGGGGGACGAGCCACAGCTCGCCGCCCCGGCGGATCGCGGCGGCGGCGCCCGAGGGGAAGTGCCGGGCGGCCAGGCGGGGGGCGAGGCACAGGTGGCCGTCGGCGGTGAACTCCACCCGGCGGTCCGGCTCGGGGCCGCCGAGCGGGGCGAGGAACTCGGCCTCGAGGATGCCGATCACCTGCTCCATGCCGCGCCGTACCGGGGCGGACAGCTCGGCGCCCGGATCGAGGCACGCGGCCTCGATCAGGAAGATCGTCACATCGTCCGGGTAGTCGTCCTTGAGCAGCCAGTGGGCGAAGGCGAGGGCATGGTCCCAGCGGAAGCTGTGGGCGTTCATCCCCGCGAGCGGCGGCAGTTCGGCGACGGCCGGGCCCGGGACCCGGTAGACGGTCCCGGGCTCGGCGCCGGTGCGGGCGGCGTCGACGAGCACCACGCGGCGGGCGCCGCGCATGCGGAAGGCGACGTCCATGCCGGCGGTGCCGCCGTCGACGATCTGCGCGCCGGGCGGGATGCCCCGCTCCCACAGGTGCCGCACCAGGATCGGGCCCACCCCGTCGTCGCCGCGGAGCAGGTTGCCGCACCCGATCACGAGCACCTGAGGGCCGGTCTCTCCGCCGTCGCCTGCCATGCCCTCGCCCCCGTCTCCTCTCGTCAGACCATGCCGTTGATGACGAAGCTGCTCAGCTCGCGCCCGGTCCTGCCGTCGTAGGCGTGCACGGTGCACACCAGGCAGGAGTCGAAGCTGCGGGCGACGTGGCCGAGCTCGACCGGGTCCTCCGGGTCCTTGATCGGGGTGCCGACCATCGCCTTCTCGATCGGGCCGGGCACCTCGTCGCGGTCGCGCGGGCCGATGTTCCACGCGGTCGGCGTGATCACCTGGTAGTTGGCGATCTTGCCGTCCTCGATGACGATCCAGTCGGACAGCGCGCCGCGGGCCGCCTCGGTGGAGCCGAAGCCCTTGCCGGAGGGGTGCTCGACCGGCTTGGTGTAGAACGGCTCGTGCAGGTCGATCCGGTCGAGCCAATTCCGCACCCACTGGTAGTACTTGGGCGCCTCGTGCACCCGGGCGAGCTGGCGGACCAGCACCGACGGGCCGATCTTGTCGAGGATGTCGACGAACAGCGGGTCCTGGTCCTGGTGCGGCTCGGCGTTCGGCGCCCCGGCGGCGATGCGGCGGGCGAGCGGGCCGGTCTCCAGCGGGATGTAGCCCATGCCGGGCACGTCGTAGCGGGGCGCCTTCGCCCAGCTGTACTTGCCCTGGGCCCGGCCGCGCTCGGGGTCGATCGGCCGGGTCTCGCCCTCGAACGGGTGCAGCGGCCGGTCGCCCTCGTAGAAGGAGTG